>JADMIO011406754.1_pt1 | contig 62308 bp, 56 predicted proteins | sample 8958161 | NCBI WGS metagenome assembly JADMIO01 (sample SAMN16585339, study PRJNA669376) | soil metagenome | isolation source: Crop rotation soil | place: USA: Cullars Rotation, Alabama | collected 2011 | reverse complement strand
CGCGACAACTTGTCCACGTGGAATTCTAAGCTTAGGATCCCAATGTGCTGGAAAGTCTTTTACTTTGCGCTCGCCATCATAACACGCCGCCTTCTCCCATTCCGCTTCCGTCGGTAATCGTTTGCCGGCCCACTTCGCAAATGCCGACGCTTCGAAGTAACTGACGTGGCAAACAGGCTCTTTATTACGACTCTCGGCGGAGTGGAGACCGGAAAAGTCTCGAATCATCCATTCGCGGTCGTGGAGCTCCCAGTACAACGGCGCTTGCCAGTGTTCGCGGTTGACGGTTTCCCATCCTTCCGAAAACCACCACCGGAAGTTTTTATAACCGCCGTCGCGAATGAACGCGAGAAAGTCGCCGTTCGTTACTGGTGCTTTGTCGATCGCGAAATCCTGAAGAAAAACCTGGTGCGCCGGTTTTTCATTGTCAAAAGCAAACTCGCCTTTTCCGTCATATCCGAGCCAAAACAGTCCGCCTTCGATCTCGGCCATTCCCTCAACGCTTGCTTTCGGTTTCGGCAGTGGTTTGACCGGCGCGTCAAACTGATCGCAAAGCAGGTGCTTGATGTCGTAAACAAGCAGTTCCTGGTGCTGCATTTCGTGCTCGAGCCCGAGCCGCACGAGCGATAGAACTGTCTGCGAGTTTGGTATTCGTTCAGGCGACTCCAAAAGCGAGAGCACGTGTTCGTCGATGTGATTGCGGTAAGCGACGGTTTCTCTCACCGTCGGGCGCGATTTTGTCCCGCGTTTCGGACGCTCGATTCGCTGGCCGAATCCCTCGTAGTAAGAGTTGAAGTAAAAAAGAAAATCCTCGGAATAAACGCGATAACCCGGCTTGTAAGCCTGCAGCACTGTTTCAAAGAACCACGATGTGTGGCCGATGTGCCAGCGTGGCGGGCTCATGAAATCAGCCGTCTGAATTACGTAGTCTTCGATTTCGAGCGGCGCGACGATCTGCATTGTGCGCGCACGCACCTGCCGGTAGAGATCCCCGATTGTTGTCATTGCCGGGCAATGATACTCGCTGAGTGCTTTGCGCGAAAAGTCAGTTGGACAGGATTTGCATGATTATTCAGGATTGAAAAGATTTCACGACAACTGAGCGGGGGCCGGGAGGATGAACGCGTCCGATTACGCGTGCTTTCGGATAGTTTTGATTCAACCTGGCGAGGAGAGCTTCGGCGTTGCTTTGCGGAGTGGCGATCAGCATTCCTCCGGCTGTCTGCGGGTCGAAAAACAATCGGACCAGATTCGGATCGACCGACGCGTCGATCTCGAGATCAGCGCCGACGTATTCTCGATTGGTTTTGTCGCCGCTCGTGAGCATTCCTTGCGCGGCGAATTCGAGTGCGCCACCCAGAAGCGGGACCGCAGCGGCGTCGATCTCGATTGTCACTTTACTCGCGCACGCCATTTCCCACATGTGACCGAGAAGCGCAAAACCGGTCACGTCCGTTGCGCCTTTGACGTCGAACTCGCGCATCGCTTCCGCTGCGTACTTGCCGGGCGTCAGCATCGTTTCAACCGACGACGCGATCACGGCATCGCTCGCCCGGCCTTTCTTGATGCCTGTGGATATGACGCCTGTGCCAATCGGTTTAGTCAAAATGATTACATCGCCGGGCCGCGCGCCTGAATTGGTCGCGACTTTGTTCGGATCGATCACACCAGTAACCGAATATCCAAACATGATCTGTTCGTTGTCGACGCTGTGACCGCCGATCAACGTCACACCTTGCTGGTTGAGCGTCTCTAGCCCGCCACGCATGATTTCACCGAGAATCGCGGGATCGACACCTTTCTTCGGAAAACAGGTTATCGCCATCGCCGTGATCGGCGTGCCGGCCATTGCCCAAACGTCGTTGATGGAATTGAGTGCGGCGATGCGGCCGTAGTCGTACGGGTCGTCGACGATTGGAGTGAAGAAATCGAGTGTCTGCACGAGCGCGAGGTCGTCACGAAGGCGGTATACTCCCGCGTCGTCGGCTGTATCAAAACCGACAATCAGATTTGGATCGTCAGGTTGTTTCGGTAACCCGCTCAAAACTTGAGCGAGCAAGCTCGGGCTCAGCTTCGCCGCTCAACCGGAACACGAAACCATCTCAGTCAGACGCATCGATCGCACCTCCTTCCGTAAGCATCCAAATCCTTCAGTCCTGTAAAATGTCTTCACGCCTGGAGGTTTCGACTATGCGGTTTCCGCTTCTGCTCGTCAAGTTCTGTATCTTTGCCGTTCTTCCGATTACGACGGTCTTCGCACAAGACCCGGAGATGGTCCGTCATTTTGACTACGACAAGAACGCCCCCCTCGAACTGAAAACACTTGGAACTCAGAATCGCGGTGACGCGGTTGTGCACGACATCACGTATGCAAGTCCAAAGGGTGGCGTGGTTCCGGCGTATCTCGTCGTCCCTGCGAAAGGAAAAGGTCCATTCGCAGGGGTGATCTGGGGACACTGGTACTGGGCCAATTCCGACATGCGCAATCGCAAAGAGTTCCTCGACGAGGCTATTGCGCTCGCTCAGGCCGGAGTTGTTTCCCTACTGACAGACGGTCCGGTCGCACGGCCCGGATATGTGGCTGACACCACGCCATTCAATGAGAAACAGATTGCAGACAACATCCAGCAGGTAGTCGACTTTCGTCGCGGCGTCGATTTGTTGCTGGCGCGGAAGGATGTTGACCCAAAGCGCCTCGCTTTTGTTGGTCACAGTTACAACGCGTCGGTTGGCGCAATCTTGAGCGGGGTCGATCGTCGTTTCAAAGCATTCGTTTTGATGGCTGGAACGATGTCCGACGAAGTAGATCGGAAACGAGGAGCTTACGACCAGTATCGGAAACGCATGGGAGAGGAAAAGTTCGACGCTTTCATCGCCAAGCATACTTACCTCGACCAGGGCAATTATGTTTCACATGCGGCGCCGGCCATCGTGTTTCTCCAGGTTTCGGCAAAGGAAATGACGCCGGATTACGCTCGTGATTACGAACAGGTCATCAGCGAACCGAAGCGCTTCAAGCTTTATGACGCCGAGCATGCTTTGAACGCCGAAGCGCGGCGGGATCGAATTGCGTTTCTTACCGAGCAGTTGAAACTGAAACGGCTCCCGGCCCAAGTCATTGATAGCATTCCCGAGCTTTATCAACCGCCGCGCCCGAAGTAATTGGAGTTCGTGTGGCTAAACCACTAATTCGCATCGGTCCGGCCGGCTGGTCTTACAAAGACTGGGAGGGCATGGTTTATCCGAAGAAACCGGGCAAGACATTCGATCCGCTCGAATATCTCTCGCGATTCTTCAACACAATCGAGATCAACAGCAGCTTTTACCGTCCGCCGGCGGTTTCGACGACGAAGTCGTGGGCACACCGCGTCGCCGGCAATAAAGAGTTTTCGTTCACCGCCAAATTGAATCGGCTGTTTACACACGAGCGCGGGAAGGCGACGAAGAAGGATGAGAAAGAATTTCGCCAGGGCATGGACGTGCTGGCAAAAGCCGGAAAACTTGGGTCAGTGCTGCTGCAGTTTCCATGGTCGTTCAAAAACACTGCGGAAGAGCGGATTTACCTGGCAAACCTGATCGAACGTTTTTCCGATTATCCGCTCGTGCTGGAGGTGCGACACACGTCGTGGAACAACGAAGAAGTGTACGAGTGGCTCGAAGAACGCGGAGTTGGAGTTTGTAACATCGATCAACCCGTCTTTAAGAAGTCAATTCGACCGGCAGCTTTAACGACGTCGCCTGTTGGGTATGTGCGGCTTCATGGCAGGAACTATCAGAACTGGTTTCGCGACAAAGCGCCGCGCGACGAGCGCTACAACTATCTCTACTCGCTCGATGAACTCGAGCCGTGGTTGGTTCGCATCAAGCAAGTTGCGAAGAACACGCGTGAGACTTATGTGATTACGAACAATCACTTTCGCGGGCAGGCAGTGGTGAATGCGTTGGAGATCAAAGCGGCGGTCGAGGAGAAGAGTGTTCCAGCGCCTGCGCCGCTGTTTGAAGTTTATCCGCGACTGGCAGACTCGGCAAAACCGGAGGAAGGTGGCGGGTCCAAGTCGCTGTTCGATGAGACTAACTGAGACGTTCAGGCGGAGAAATATTTTCGCGCAAAGGCGCGAAGAGCGCAAAGAAGACCTTTGAAAACGCGGCAGCGCTTTGCGTCCTGCGCGCCTTTGCGCGAAACAATTACCGCTTGCGGCCTTTGCTGCTTCCCATCGCCACGATCACGTCGAATTCATCTTTCGTTAATTGCATCACAGACAATTGCGACTGCCGAATCAGCGGAAGTTGACCCAAACGCTTGTCGTACCGAATCGCGGCGAGTTGAACTGTCGTCGCTAAAGGTTTCAGCGGTTTGAGATCCACCGCAACCCACTGCGGGTCGTCGGCAGTGGGATCCGGATATGCGGCCTTCGTGACCTCCGCCACCCCGACAACTTCCTTTCCCTTCCCGGAGTGATAGAAAAGAACCTTGTCTCCGGGCTTCATGGCGCGCAGATTATTTCTTGCCTGATAATTTCGCACTCCTGACCAGTCTGTGCTGCCGTCCTTAACAAAATCGTCCCAGGAATAAGTGTCTGGTTCCTGTTTGACCATCCAATAGTTGTGTTTGTTCTTTGTGGTAGCTTTCATGAAAATGACCTTGATCCTCTACAATCAGCCTCCATCTTACGACTAATCAGAGGACGAAACATGATCAAAGAAGGAGCTACTGCGCCCGCCTTTAAAACCACTGACGCCAACGGCGAAACGGTCAGTTTGAAAGGCCTGCGCGGTCAGAAGGTAGTACTTTATTTTTATCCGAAAGACGACACGCCTGGTTGCACAAAAGAAGCCTGCTCTTTTCGCGACGCTTTTACCCAGTTCAAGAAAAAAGGAATCGCGGTGCTGGGTGTTTCTCCGGACACCGAGAAGTCCCATAAGAAGTTTGAGACGAAGTACAAGCTGCCGTTCACTCTTTTGGCCGACACGGATCGCTCGATCGCCGAGGCTTACGGAGTTTGGGGAGAGAAGAAGTTTATGGGACGAACATATATGGGCGTTCATCGAACCACCTTTTTGATCGATGAGAAGGGCAAGATCAAAAAGATTTTTGAGAAGGTCAAGCCCGAGGATCACGCCAGTGAGGTCCTCGAGGCTTTCGCTGATTAAAGGTAATTTCCGAATTCAAATTGCCAATTGCCGATTTGAACTGGAATCGGCAATTGGCAATCGACAATGCGACTAGGCTGCCACCCAGCCGCCGATTTTCTCGGGCTCACCTTCAGGATTCCGTCCGGGCATCAATCCATGTAAACAACTGAACGAACTCGGCACATCCCGTTTTCGCGCCGGAAGACGCGGACCGTCATCCACAGTTGCCGCTTCTGTGGAATCGTTCAGGAAGTAAAGCCGGGTGTTGTCAACAACCTGAGTTCGAATCTCGTGAGTCCAAAGAAGCAGATTGGCGAGGGCGTCTCCAATCTCGTCTTTTCCGAGTTTCGTTTCCTGGGCTATTTCACGTTGGGTGCGCGAGCCGCGACGAATTGCATCGCGCACGCGCTCTACGGGCGACAACTTGCTCATCGCCTTCGCAGGATATTGAGCACTGCCTGATGAATCGGTAGAAAGCAGCTCGGCGATATCGACTTGCTGGGAGATATATTTCTTACGAGCTGTTTTATATTCCTTCAAAGCGCGACGGCTTTGAGTAACTTTCTGCCGGATACAACTCTTACAATAAAGGTTGCGACCATCTTTACGCGCGCGGCAAATTCCAAATTCCGAAATCGGCAAATCCTGTGAGCAAATTGGGCAATGTTTCACATCGGGGGCTAACTGTATCTCCGTCATCTTCCGCACTCCACTGGGCATGAAAAACTTCAGGCTAAATCCGTATCCGGACAACACTACACCTTTGTCCGGATGTTTGGTTCGTCCGGCAAGGCGATTTGATTTGGGGTTATTTTTTGGCGAAGATCCCAATGGGCAATCGCCTAGATTGCCTTGCGCAACTACCGCACTTTAGTCGCGCCCCACACTACTTACCTGACTGGCATCTCGCTGAAGGTCTCCGGGCAAATGCGAGAAAAAAGATGAGTGCTAGTTAACCTTCACCGATCACAACAAACAGGCCGCTGATCAATATGTAATGGCAATCAAATGTTCAGCGAGGGGAATCGCATTATAGTTATCAAGACTTTTTTTGCAACACCTTTTTCAGATTTGTTTCGACTGGAAATCAACTACGATTTTTTATTGATCGATCTCAGCTTCAACTTACCTTTTTGTAAACGCAAACAACTCTTAAAGGGGAGGATACGTGATCGTATCATGCAAACGTTGAAGTTGCATTTTGTGTCTTAACTGTCGCGACCCACGTTTTGAGTCGTACGATTTCTTTAGTAAATCTGCGTGCTCTAAAAACACATAAAACTGATCGCCGTCTGTTTGGCGCAAGTGATTCGTATTCAATTTCGATGGTCCCACAATTAGTAGCGCGTGCAAAAAATCGGGGATCAGCGAGGAAAGAGTAGGTTGGACCAACGCGATCGCGAGAATTGATCTGCTCGTGTGTTAATACGCTTAACACGCTCATTTGAAAAGCTTTGTGCGTGTGCCGCTCACGTGTGCAAAGTGTTGTAAGTGTGCGCTTGTAACAGCTTTGTAAAACTCGACCCTGTGATTTCCACAAAGATTTCCTCAGGATCTGTGGAAATCATTCATGAAGACTTCAGCTTCGCTCGATCTTTCAAACGATAGACAAACTTCAAGCCGGACCACGTGTCGTCAATCGCGCAAATCTTTACGTCGACGAGTCCCGCATCCAAACCGATTCGCTGTACCGAATCGAATGAGAGATCAGTTGTCACTCCTGAACTTTTCTTTGGCCATGCGATCCAGATCATTCCATTGATCGCAAGCCTCTTTGCGAGCTTTGCGAAATCGCGCGCGAGTTCGCGTTCGGTCAAGACGAAGAAAAGAATTATGTCGAGTGAATTTGTCAGACGCTGAACGAACGCAACGTTGTCGGGAAGTTTTCCTAATTCACTTATGAGATTCTTCGGCTGGTTCACCAATCCGATGCGCGAGCCTTCTTTGATTCCGAGTTTCTTTGCTAAAGGTGTTGAGGAATATCCTGCCATGATTTGCTACCAGAGTCCGAGAATTTTCCACCACGTGAAACCGAACACGCTCCAAATGGCGATGGTTGTTAACGATGTAATCAATCCGAGCCACCACCACGTTCGTTGTGTTGTGTAACCGGCGCCGAAATAGATCGGAGCTGGTGTGGTGCCGTAATGAGTAAGCGACGCGCCGAGATTTGAAAAATACGCGAGCGAAAGCACGGCGAGATAAGTTGGAGTTCCAGCGGCGAGTATGACGATCAAAAAAGGCACAAACATCGCCGTCACGTGTGCGGTAATACTTGCAAACACGTAGTGTGCATAAAAGTAGATCAAAAGCAGCGACGCTAATGCCAGCCACCATTTCCAACCGGTGGTCAAACTGGCAGATGCCTCGGCGAACCTCTTGGTAATCCCGGTTTGGCCCAACGCTTCGGCCATGCGAAGTAATCCGCCATACCAGATGAATACGCCCCACGCTGACTTCTCTGTAATCAGATCTTCCCAGTCCAACACGCCGGTGATCAGAAGCACACTTATTCCGAGCATAGCGACCGCCGCATAATCGATGCCATGAATCTTGATTGTCATCCAGAGGATCGCGACGCACGCGAATACCAGTAGCATCAACCATTCTGACCATTTCATCCGGCCCATGGCTTTTAATTCTGTCGTGGCGAGTTCGCTTGCTGCCGGAGTGTGTTTGATCTCGGGTGGGAAGACTCGATACAAAAGCCAGGGAACGATTAATAAGCTCAGGAGCGAGGGGACTATGGCGCCGATGGCCCAACGCGCGTAAGTGATTTGAATTCCGGTTACTTCCTGTGCAAAGCGCGCGATGATCGGGTTTGACGCCTGGCCCGTCAGAAACGTGGCGCAGACAATAACGTTACATTGATATACAGCCGTCATTAGAAATGCGCCCAGGCGATTTGCGGTTGGTCCAGGCCTGGATTCGTACGCTTCGGCCAAGCTCTTCGCGATTGGAAAAATAATTCCGCCTGAGCGCGCCCCGGTTGATGGAATGACTGTCGCGAGGACCATCTCAGTCGAACCGAGCGCGTAACTGAGTCCGAGTGAATGCCGGCCAATAGCCTTGATGAACAGGAACGCAATACGGCGTCCGAGACCGGTCTTGATCATGCCGCGCGAGATGAAGAACGCGGCGAGAACCAACCACACAACCGGGTCGGCGTAACCTGTGAGCGCTTCGCTGATCGTCAATACTTTGAAGACCGGCAGCGCCGTCACGCCTAACAAGACAATCGCGGCGCCAGGGATGGGGCGGACAATCGAACCCGTAATCGTCGCTGCGAAGATCGCCAGGAGCCGCCATGATTGCGGGGTGATGCCCGCCGGAACGGGAATCAATAGAATTGCGCCCGCGACGGCGAGCACGATGCCCCAACGCAGTAGCCTGCTTCGAAATCCAATTTGATCGGAGGGTTCTTTAGATTGTTCGGGAGGTTGCGATGATGGTTGTTCCACGCGATCGTCCTTCATTGGGGCGACACAACAACGTTGGATACTATTCCGTAAGACGCTTATTACTCAAGGGTTTTGATTGGTATGAATCCGAAGGAGGTGCGGATTGCGTAATTATTGAGCGAACCCGACGACTAATGAAGGTATTCTAAAACCAGGGTTTCAATGGAAGAGAAGTTAAAAATTACTGAAAAGAGTGTTTATCTAAACCGTCGCAATTTCATGCGCGCGGCAGTTTTGGCTGGAACAGCGACCGCGACGTCACTGCTTTATCGACGTCTGAATCCGCCGCCGCCAGAGCGGACCGAAGGAGAGAAACTGGCGACGGCAGCGACTGCGCCCAAGGAAGAGGGGCTGAATAATGGACACGCCGTCTCGGACGCGTTGACGCCGTTGGAAGCGATTACGAATTACAACAACTTTTACGAGTTTGATACGTCGAAGAGCGGTGTTGCGTATGCCGCGAAGGGTTTTGTTACGCGGCCGTGGGCGGTAGCGGTCGCAGGTTTGGTCAATAAACCGCGAGTCTTCGATCTCGATGAGTTGCTGAAGTTCCAACTCGAGGAACGGATCTACCGCTTGCGATGCGTCGAAGGGTGGTCGATGGTGATTCCGTGGATCGGGTTTCCGTTGCAAAAGCTGCTCGAACAAGTTGAACCGACGTCTACGGCTCGTTACGTCGCGTTTCAAACGCTTCTGGACCCGCAGCGAATGCCGAACCAGCGCACTGGAGTTCTGGACTGGCCGTACGTCGAAGGCCTTCGTCTTGACGAAGCCATGCATCCCTTGACGATCCTGGCAACAGGGCTTTACGGGGAAACCTTACCGCCGCAGGACGGCGCGCCAATCAGGCTAGTAGTGCCTTGGAAGTATGGATTCAAGAGCATCAAGTCAGTAGTGAAGATAACGCTCGTCGCGGATGAACCGCCGACCACCTGGAATTTGCAGGCGCCGGACGAGTATGGCTTTTATTCGAACGTTAATCCGAACGTGCCGCATCCTCGCTGGAGCCAGGCGACGGAACGCAGAATCGGCGAGTACGGCCGGCGTGACACGCTCTTGTTCAACGGCTACGGCGAACAAGTGGCCCACATGTATCAGGGCATGGACCTTGTGAAGAACTTTTGATATGTCTGACTCACGCTTCGGCAAAATCGTGGTTTTCATCAACTCGCTCGTTCCAATCGTGTTGCTCTTCTGGGATCTCTACCATCAACGAGTTGGTCCTAACCCACTCGAGTTCGTCACTCGCACGACCGGAATGTTGACTCTGATCTTTCTCAGTTTGACGGTCGCAGTGACGCCGTTGAGAAAGATCTTCGGGATCAATGCGCTGGTGAAATATCGGCGAATGCTTGGACTGTTCGCTTTCTTTTATGGCGCGCTTCATCTGCTGACCTACGTCTGGTTTGACCGGCTGTTCAATTTCGTGAGCATGATCCAGGACGTTGCGCGACGCCCATTCATCCTGGTTGGCATGACCGCTTTTGTTCTGATGGTTCCTCTCGCGATTACGTCGACGAACAAGATGGTCAAGCGGCTTGGCGGAAAGCGCTGGGCGCGCTTACACCGGCTTGTTTACTTTGCTGCAATCGCGGGCGTGGTCCACTTCTGGATGCTGGTCAAGTCTGATATACGCCTGCCGTTAACCTTCGGGTTTATTCTGTTGTTCCTGCTCGGATTTCGTCTGTTCTCAAAATACGCGCCCGCACAGCCGCCCAATGCCGGGGGAAATTTGTTTCCTCGCGAATAGTGCTCGTAGTCACGTGTCGGGCCATCGTTTAGAATGGCTGACGTAAGGGGCGTGCGTGATGCGTGACGAGCGAAGAGGCAGTGAAAGAAAAAGACTTCTGCTGGAAGCTAAATGCGCGAGCAGATCGGGGAACTATGAGGCTCGAGTTGACGACGTCAGCCTTAGCGGTTGTTTCGTGAACACCGCGTGGAGAGTGGAACTCAATGAAGTGGTGAGTTTGGAGGTTCAGCTTCCATCAGGTGAGTGGTTGCCGCTGCGAGGCCATGTCGCGTCGTATCAACCCGGCGTTGGATTTGGGATGTCTTTTACTTCTCTGAGTGCGCGCGAGGCTGCTGTTCTGAATGATGTGATCTCGTCAACGAAGGAGAAGTTGAGCTAGCTTTGCACGAAAAGTCTCCTATCAGACTTCTCCTCTGTGCCTCCGTGGTTAATGAATTGTTCGTAAAAACAACCAAAGAGGCACAGAGGCGCAGAGGTTGGACAGAGAAATCAGACTTTTCGTGCAAGGCCAGTTGAGCTAATGTTTTTTACGACGCTTCTCGTCGTAGAAAAGTATATTGAAAGCAAGCAGCATCCCCGCCGCCGCCGCCAACAGAAAAAAGATCATCGCGAGCCCCGGATAGCCGAAGATACGAAACGAAGTCTCAACTCGCATCAACATCGCCGCGCCGACGATAAGCGAGGCCACTACGAGCCCCAGGGTGATACGGTTCGCAACCTTCTGTAGTCCTTCCAATACAACTTTTTCATCGATGGCGTCGACTTTGAAACGTAGTTCGTTGTTACCTGCTGCGTCGAGAATTCGATTGACGCGATCGGGAAGCTTCTCCGCGAACTGCTTCAGATCCACCACACCCGCCAGCAAGTTGGTTGGAGCAACACTCTTGAGAATGTTTTGCTGCAGTATCTCGTTCGCGCGTTCGCGAATTATTGCGTTGGGATCGAAGTTTGGATCGAGTGTGTAAACCACTCGATCGAGGTTTAGCAGTGACTTCGCTATCATCGTGAATTCTGCTGGGAGGCGAAACCAACAATCGGCTGAGATCCTGGTTATTTCGAGACTCACTTTGCCGGCGTTGAGCCGGCTCAGAACAGCATCACCGTGTTCAGCTACGAGATCTGTGATTCGCCGTTTGAAGTTGTCGCGCTCAAAACCTTCCTTTGGTTCACCCATTCTGATCGCGGCTTCGGCTGCCGTCTCGCCTCTGCTCTCGCTGATCGCGAGCATCAGTCGTAAAAGGTTGTCCTGAAAACTCCGCTGGACGCGCCCAACCATGCCGAGGTCTATCAAGGCGATGCGATCGTCGTCCGTAAGGAAAACATTTCCGGGATGCGGATCTGCATGAAATAAACCATCGACGAGAAACTGCTTGAGATATGCACTCCACAACTCTTCGGCGAGCAAGCTGCCGTCGATCTCGAGGAGCCGCAGTGGATTGAGCGCTGTAATCTTCTTTCCGGAAATGTACTCCATCGTCAGGACGCGCGTCGTCGTGAAGTCATCGATTGGTTCTGGAACGACGATCTCCTCAAACTCCGAGAGGTTTTGTCCGATGGTGTGAAGGTTGTTTGCTTCGATCGTGAAGTCGAGCTCGCGCAACAGACTCTTGCGCAGGTTCACGAGCATGTTATCAAACTCGTAACGTCTGCCGAGTTCGGTGTGTTGGTCGAGAAAATGAGCGATCTCGCCAAGTGCTTCGAGATCGCCAACAATTAGATCGCGAATGTCAGGTCGCTGAACTTTTACAACTACGACCCTGCCGTCTCGCAGTGTCGCGCGATGGACCTGGGAAAGAGACGCCGCTGCCAGCGGTGCGGGCTCAAACTCAGCAAATGCCTTTGATATCCTGACGCCGAGTTCACCGGAAACAATTCGCTCGACTTCTTCATACGGGAACGGTTCGATCTGATCTTGTAGTCGTTCTAAGGCTTCCAGATAAGGTCCGGGCAAGAGATCGGCACGCGTGGAGAGCAGTTGGCCCAGCTTGATGAAGGTTGGACCAAGCCTTTCGAGATCTTTGGCAAGATCCTCGGCAGGCGCCGTCTCGTGCTCGGCTGCGATCTCGTCGGGCAAAATGCTGCCTTCAAGTCCGGCTGGACTGATCAAATCGGAGCGCCCGTATTTGATTAGCAGCATCGCGACGTCTTTGTAACGCTTTAGTCGCTCTGGTTTCAGCGAAACGACCATGAACTACCCCCCCCACCGTGGTCTATTTAATTTTGAGTCCTTGTCACCACCGCAACGGAAATATTACGTAAGGGTCACGCCCTTGTATTGGGGGGCCATCGGCACGATTCAGGGAAGTGCGGGGTTGAAGTTATTACTGCGATGGGCTGGCTTTAGCAGCGCCAGCAGCAGCACGGTCGATGGCTTCACGTAGTCCTTCCGCGTTCAGAATTCTCAGCTGCACGCCATTGATGAAGATCGTTGGCGTGCTTCCGACGCCGTAGATCTCTCCGTCTTCGATATCTTTCTTCACTTCAGCCGCGTACACGCCGCGGTCCAACTCAGCGTCGAACCGCGCGCGGTTGAGTCCGAGGTCACTCGCATACTTCTTTAACGAAGCAACGTCGAGCGCTTTTTGGTTCTTAAAAAGCAATGCAGCGTACTCGAAGAACTTTCCTTGAGCATTTGCTGCGTTTGCCGCTTCGGCAGCTTTGCGTGCGTTCTCATGTTGGTTCAATGGAAAATCGCGAACCACGAAGCGTACCTTGTTGCCGTATGACTTCAACACCTCTTCCAGAACCGGGTGCATCGCTGCGCATGCGGGACATTGAAAGTCCGTGAACTCGACAACGGTCACGCGGGCATTCAATTCGCCGAGCGCGGGATCGTCGTCGACGCTGATGTTTTGGACCGGCTGAACGGGCTCGGAAATCAGCCAGCGAATATTCGCGTTCTTGCGAAGTCGTGCTGAGAATTCCCTTTCCAGTTGCTGGCGTGATTGCTCCTGCAAGTAGCTCGCGATGCTGTTGCGCACGCTGTTCAGATCTCCAGAGATGCGCGCCTTGTTATCGCTGTAAAATTTAGCCACCTCTGCTTCGGTTGGGGCCTTAACCTTGTCGCTAATTTCTGCTCTGATGATCTCTTCTGGTCCAATCTGACGACGTCTTGCTTCTTCGAGCAACAACGTGTCGTCTACTAACCGATCAGCTTGCCTCTTCGTTACTTCATAGGTGTCGAGCCGCAGGTTGTAGACGATCGGTTTCAACCGTTCGATCAGCTGGGCCGCTTTCAACGGTTCTCCACCGACCGTTGCAATGACGGCGGTTGGACTCAAATTCGGCGAGTTAATATCGACGCCCATGACAACGGGATGAATCTTTCGCAAGCGGCTCACGAGGTCGTCAGCGAGCTTGTCTTCTGCTTGCTCGCGCAGAAAAGCTGCGACCTGTTGATTGGCAACGGCAGGATCGAGACCGTCTATTTGTTGGCGATTGTCGTCAATGAACTTTTTGATGTCAGCTTGTGTGATCGCTGGTATGCGATTACTGACTTCGAGTTCGTACAAACGATGAGTATCGATGCGACGCTTCTTGGCTTCTGCTTGAAGCAGCATCGTGTTGATCTGTAAATCTAAAACACTATTACGAGCTTGCGCGATCTTGTCGTCGAGTCGCTCGACTTGTTGACGAACCGCAGGTTGGAGATCGGAGGAAGTGAAAGTTTGACCGTTCACGATTACTAACGAGGCGGGTTGTCCCGTTGTCGATCGTGGAGTTGCCGGCGGTTGAGCTGCTGGTTGGGGTTGCGGCGTGGCAACGACTGGTTTGCGAACTGGACCTTTTCGGTTTGCAGTCTGGGCCAAAGCAGGTGACCACAGCATAAGGATTAACAGGAAGGGGATTGACTTAGATCGCATGTGTAGATTCATAGCGTCATGGGACAGTATAAAACGTTGGCGCTGCTTTACCTGAAAAGCAGCGCCATTAATGTTAGTCCATTGTCGAAGTAGTTTACTAATGGTTACGAATGATGCTGCGACGCCGGCGCTTTACGGGAGTGCGGATCGCAAGTAGATCGCTGTGCCGACCGTTCAGAATAAAAGCGAGTCCCTGATGTGTAACGCCGAGGAGACGAGCGGCGCGCGTGACGCTACCGCCGCATTCTTCGAGCGCGCGGCGAATGAGAGTACCTTCGTAGCGAAGTACTTCAGCATCGAGAGAGAAGCCTGGTGGTATTGATGCATCGGCTACGGCGGGAGTCGTGCTGGACTTATCGAGTGATGCAGAGAGTACGCGTCGCGCACATTCTCCGAGACGAGTTTTCAAACTCAGGTTCTGGGATTTTGCCAGCAACTCTTCGGCAGTCTTGTAATACTCTTGCAGCGATTCCGTTGCGAGATAGGTGCTTAACTCTTCGATTACAGTGATTGCGGCAATTCCACCGCGGTCGGGATTACCGGCGTTTTGAGCAATCTCAACCGCTTGGTCCAAAGCAGCTCTAGCAACGGGCGTTTTTTTCAACCGCGCGAGCGCGATGCCATGAGTAGTGAGGGCTTCAGCCAACATCGTCTGTTCTCCGCCCTCTCTGAACACATGCACGGCTGCTCGCGCTGCCTTCTCAGCGTCGGTATATCTTCCTTCCAATATGAATGCCTGGGCTCTGCTGTCTTCCGCAAAGCCGACACCGCCGTGATCACCAACGCTTACGCTTATCGCCCGTGAACGGGTTAGGTGTTCCTGAGCCTCATCGAATCTGCCAATCGTAGCAAATAGAAATCCGACGTTATTCTCAACACGCGCCTGAAACCGTCGATGCCCGGCTTGTTCCAAGTGATAGCTCGCAGCTGCATATTCAACTAACGCCCGGTCAATGTAATCCTCTCGGCTTTCTGAAGCGCCCAAGCTTCTAAGCACCGCCGCGAATGTAATGTGAAACTTACCTTTAAGAGCCTCGTTCGAACTTACATCGAAAAGCGGCGACGCTTCCGTACAGATTCTTAATGCGTCATGATCTCTAGTCGACGCCCTTTCAACAATTGCGCTATTAAGCAGAGCCCTGAGTCTCTGTTCGCTGCGAGACTCTCCTAAATCATTCAGCACGAGACGCAACGTGACGCGTGCCTCGTCGAGTCCACCCTCGCGCCAGTAACAGATTGCTAAGTCAATCCTAGCTTCTGCCACTTTTTCCGACATTCCTAGACTTTCAAAATGCGTTGCACTCTCACTAATTAGATCCTTAGCAACCTCCTGAGCACCAGGAATCTGTTTGGCGCTACCAAGCCAACCGGTCAAGGTTCCTGTCCTAAGCAGCAATTCGGCATGTGCATCGTCTCTCAACCCTTTGGTGTTAGGTCGAGTAGGCAAACCCGGCCAGAAAGGACTCAACACCTCGGCGGCTGAATCAAATTCGCCTACCTCCTCTAAATTCTTTGCAAGTTCGCATAAGGGCAGGACATCATCAGCAGCCGCTCGATCAACGACGGTTTGATGAATGGATGGTTGCAAATCCATATACGGTCTCCAGTTTTCTGAATCGGCAAGGAACCTTGCAAGCCGTTACATTGCCGGATATTATCACGATCAACCAATTATTCTACTTGGTTGCCACCGCCTCACCGGCTTTGACTAACAACCTATTTTGAGGAGATGATCAATGAAATCTGTAAAAAACTTCGTATTTGCGGTATTGCTTGCGTCCGTCCTCGCAGTCAGCGCGCCAGCGGGAGAAGTTGACGGCCCCGGCTTTGCTGGTCCGAGTCCGACTCCGTCTCCGCAGCGTGTCGTCAGTACTTCCGACGAGGAAACCAGTGATCCAAACGTTGTGACGGTCGAAATCTCAGATTACCTGTTTCTCGAGGCGCTGGCGGCCCTTCTCTCAGTTTACTGAGAGCGCGCACCTAAAACAAACCACGATCGCTTACGCCGTGGCGTAGCTTCGCGGCAGGTGGTTTGTGTGTCCGGGCTCACCGATCACGTTTGAAAAGCTTGCTGGGAGGCGGTGACGTGCTGCATCGTACCCCCATCCGGCCTCCATGGCAATAGGAAGTTTAACTATTGCGTGGATAAATGCCGCTTGGGGTTACTCAGCCGCCGCCCGTCGTCTCACCGTCTCTACTCGACGCTCCCCTTTCCTGTGCGTTGTCGGTGGTCTCCACCAACCGTCGTACCGTCTCCAGTGTATCGATATCAGCCGCGGTCTTATCCGGCCTCAATCGCAGTATCCTCGGAAAACGTAAAGCATAACCACTCTTATGCCTCTTTGATGGTTGAACCCTGTCAAACGTTACTTCTATCACAATCGTGGGCTCAACGATCCGAACGCGGCCATGCGCAAATTCCTGAAGAGTGTGGCTCTTAAACCACTCCGTAAGCTCAGTTAACTCCTGATCAGTCAATCCTGAGTACGCCTTGCCGATATTTAACAACTCATCCTCTTCGGCTGATCGACGTACCGCGAAGGTGTAATCCGACAGCAGGTGTCGCCGCTTCCCGTGCCCGACCTCCACCGCCGTAACAGCAACGTCGAGAGTCGCAATCGCCCGTTTTAACTTCAGCCAATCCCGACCGCGCCGCCCAGGCTTGTAAGGCGAACTCGGGCTCTTGATCATCAACCCTTCATTGCCACGAGCGCGAGCAAGCTGAAACTCATCATCCAGCATTGCTGCATCGACAAGCAACTTGCCACGAGACATCCGCACCGGTCCGTTTTCAGGTACTACTTGGCCCAGTAGATGTCGGCGTTCGCTCAATGGTTGGTCGATTAAAACTCGCCGGCCCGCATAAAGAAGATCGTACGCCACCAGCACCACCGGCACAGCCTTCATCAACTGCGTCCCGACATTCTTCCTTCCGAGCCTTTTTTGCAACTCACTGAACGGAAGTATCACGTCCCCATTCGCAGGCACTATCTCGCCATCGATAATCACATCAGTCGGCAGCGATCGAAGGGGCTCAATCAACTCCGGAAACCGATGCGTGATCTCATCCATGGTCCTCGAGTAAATCGCGACTCTGCCAGACTCAATGTGCGCTTGCGCACGAATACCATCAAACTTGTCTTCAACTAAAAACTCCTCCGGCATCGTTCTCGCGACGTCCGTCAGATCCGCAGCCGGTGTCGCCAACATGAATTTGATCGGATGAAACAAACGCATGCTCACATCGCGCAAGTCACCAACTCTTGCTCGCGTCGCCGTCTCACCAATATCGCCGAGCAACATATTCGCGTAAGCCACAATAGCTAACGGTTCATTAAAAACACGCGCGATTGCATCCTCAACGAGCCCCTCCCTCAATCCGATACGAAGATCGCCAGCCAACAACTTCACCAGATACTTAGCCTCGAGCGGTGATGCTCGGTGAAGCACGCTGGCAAGCAATGCAGTCTTATTCTTTATTCCACGCGTCTCACTCAACCGCGCGATGAGCGATTCAGTTTCTGCAAGCGTAATCGTAGGATTGAAGGACTGCTTGGACTCTTTGATGATCTCGGCCGCAAGTTCACCTGGATCTCCCAGTCGAACGTAGCGCGGATAAAGATCTTCAGGACGAAAACCAGTCGCGTCGCTCAGCGCGGCACTGATAATGCTTCCACCAACATTAGTAGTGCGGGCATCTGACATCGCAAACTGGTGACCGGCGAAGTATCGTGCAGCACGAGTCAGATCCGGATCTGAAAGCCTCTCGAGATAACGTCCAAGTATCGCCGCCTTCTCGAGTTTTTTGGTCGTGGCGGCGACAGCTTCCGCACACTCCGCAAACGCCTGAAGTGTTCCAGCCGAAACTTCTGAACTGTTCAATTGGTCGTCCATCGGCAATGTGATTCTAGATGATCTCATCGAACTCTTTAACTGCCCTCGCTCCTTCTTCTTTTACTCACGACGCGCTACAATTCGGTGTCACCAGAAACCCGGCTCTTTCCGGCATTCCCACTCCGGCAAGGTTTATATCGTCCGCACTAATTAAGGAAGGTGAAACAAGCTGTGTTTGCATTCATTCTCGAAGGCCTCGGCAGCACCGAATTACTCTTCATTCTGGTGATTGCATTAATATTCTTTGGCCCACGTAAACTCCCTCAACTCGCTCGTTCAATGGGAAAGGGTCTGGCTGAATTTCGAAAAGCTTCGGATGATTTCAAGCGGACCTGGGAACGCGAGGTAGCTTTAGAAACTGCCAACACCGAAGACCATTCGCTCCTCGAGGCAGAGCAGCAGTCAACGTACGAAACCTCACAGCCATTTGACGAATCGGGAATTGAAACTCCAAACTCTGAATTGGTAGTACCACGCGAGGCTCAAACTCAAACGACTTCAGAAACGTTACCTGAAGCGATCGAAGTCCCCTCCGAGGCTACTCAGCCGGAACCACAACCCGTCAGAAAACAAGAGTGGCTCTGATCTAATTCCAATGTCTGCATTTCTAAGAGCACTATCGACAAACAGAGGACAGGAAGAAGAGCTCGGCGGGCAGATGTCCTTTCTCGAGCATCTCGACGAACTGCGCCGTCGTTTGATCCGATGCTTCGTCTTCATATTCATCGCCGGATCCGCAAGCTGGTTTTTCTCCGGTCAGATCTACGCTTTTCTCGCTGCGCCTGTGGAACGAGCCTTGGCTGACGCTCAACAACGTCAAGTTCCGATCGCAGGTCATACTGGCAGCGAAATTATCGGCTCCCTCACGACCTTGAAGGAGAACGACGCCGGCCGCTTTGTTTTTGCTGAAGAAACAAAGTTGGGGACGAGTTTGATTCCTGCAGGTGCGTCGGTGACCGCTCGGGTCTTCAAAGACGCCGAAGGAAAACTGGCTCTGTTTACCGACGAACCTCTTTTCGCCGGCAACACACTCATCCCGAAAGGCGTGCGCTTACCAGCCGACCTCAGCGCCGCTCCAGCGAAATCCCGTTCCGGAATCAACGACAAGCTCATCGTTACAACGGCACTCGAACCGTTCTCTTTGTGGGTAAAGGTCTCGCTTTACGCCGCGATATGCCTCTCAGTGCCGTTCCTGCTCTTTCAAATCTGGGGATTTGTGGCGCCTGGACTCTATCCACATGAGCGAGCATACGTGACGCCGTTCATTACGCTGTCTTCCATCTCGTTTGTCCTGGGCGCAGCTTTCGCTTACTACGTGATTTTTCCGCCCGCTGCGAAATACCTGCTCGGCCTGGGAAGCGATTTTCGCCTCCTATTAAAGGCCAACGACTACTTCGACTTCATCATTCTCATCATGCTGGGAATGGGTGTCGTGTTCCAGATGCCCGCAATAACTTACGTTTTGGCCCGAATTGGACTCGTCACCGCCGGTTTCTTGCTCAAGATCTGGAAGACTGCACTGATCGTTATCCTGATTGCGGCCGCCGTCTTATCTCCGACCTCGGACATCGCAAACATGATGCTTTTTGCCGCTCCGATGATGGTTCTTTACCTGATTTCCATCTTCGTAGCCTGGATCTTTAATAAGCCTCGCACGACGTCGTAAACGCCGCATTTGGCGGCGTTTTCAGGCAACGAGCCCACTGGCCGTGGCATCTTGACTGTGTTCTCAGCGCGATCTTAGAATCCAGAGTCTTCAAACGGTAACCGGCAGCAGTCCGTAACGCACGAATTCGTACGCCATCATCAGGAGTTTTCTAAATGTCTTACCGGAAAGTCGCTCTTCGTCTGGCCCTCGTTTTTACTCTCTTCGTCAGCGCCAGCCCGCGGGTGCTCACACAGGATCAGCAAGACCCGAGCACCAAGCCTCGAAACGTAAAGCCCGAACTGAAGAAAGCCTACAAAGACTGGCTCGATAAAGACGTCACTTACATCATTACCGACGAGGAACGGAAAGCATTCAAGAAATTGGCGACTGACGATGAGCGCGAACGCTTCATCGAGGAATTCTGGCGTCGACGTGATCCGGATCCAGACACGGACGAGAACGAGTTTAAGGAAGAGTATTACGAGCGCATCGCTTACGCGAACGAACACTTCGCATCCGGTATTCCGGGATGGAAAACGGATCGCGGTCGCATCTGGATTATGTACGGCAAGCCTGACGGGCGCGAAACCCACCCGATGGGCGGCTCGTACGAGCGTCCCTCCTGGGAAGGCGGTGGCTCAACCACAACCTACCCATTTGAAACCTGGTTCTATCGCTACATCGCCGGGGTTGGTTCAGGAATCGAAATTGAGTTTGTTGACCCGACAGGCAGCGGCGAGTATCGCATCGCGAGGAATCCCAACGAAAAAGACGCGCTGTTAATGATCCCGGGCGCCGGGCTTACGCTTTCCGAACAACTCGGACTGTCTGACAAAGGAGATCGCATCAGTGGTGTCGGCGGTATCGGAAACCAACAATATCAACGCGAACAGGACAGCCCGTTCTCGCGGTTGCAGTTGCTGGCCGATCTAAACAGACCACCACAAGTTAAATTCAACGACCTCGCCACCGCGGTGAACACCGGCGTCGTCGAAGAGAACCCCCTCAACTTCGATCTGAGAATCGACTTCTTCCGCCAGTCGGACGAGCGAGTGATCACCGCATTCACAATTCAAGCTGACAACAAGGATCTTGTTTTCTCGGATAGCGGCGGACTGCAACAAGCCCGCATCAACATCTTCGCGCGCATCACTTCGGTAGCTGGCCGTCGCGCAGGCATCTTCGAGGATCCTGTGATCACTACCGCGACCGCCGAAGAGCTGAGTGAAGCGAGAGACAGAAAATCCGCTTACCAGAAAGCTGTGCCACTAGCTCCAGGCACTTACAAGGTTGACGTGATAGTGCGTGATGTGACTTCAGGTGCAACTGGTCTGAAGCAGATGGGCTTCACCGTACCGAAGTACGATAACCAGAAACTTTCAACTTCGACGATGATTCTCGCCGCGAAACTCGAGGCGCTGAACGATCAACCCGCAGTGGGCCAGTTCGTGATCGGCACGACCAAAGTGATACCCAATGTCGCTCGCGTCTATCGTCGTGGCCAACCGGTCGGTGTGTACCTGCAGGTTTACAATGCCGGCATCGATCAAACTACGCTGCGTCCGTCGGTCGACGTCGAATACGCCTTAATCAAAGATGGCAAAGAGTTAGGCAAACAGGCTGAAGACTGGCGCGGTCTGAGCGATTCCGGTCAACGGCTGACACTTGCTCGTTTGATCGACACGCGTAACCTGCCCGCCGGCGAATACGAAGTAGCAATTCGCATTCGCGATCGTGTTACCGGACAGGCGCTGTCGCCGTCGCAAACATTTACCGTCACGCAATAGTCCGAAGCTGTCTTTTCTTTCAAACGTCGTCTCCCCACCATGGTCCTATCCCGGCTGATTCCGTCAGCCGGTTTTTGACTACACTGAAAAGGAGCGACGCATGCCCGTCTCATCGACTCGCCGGCTCATCACGGTTCTTCTGCTCATTTCGTTTGCAGGCTTTTCAGTTCCCGCACAAGACACCAAACGCTCTCCCGACGAAAAACCGCGCAAGATAAAGCAAGAACCCAAGAAAGCGTACGTCGAATGGCTTAAAGATCACGACCTGATCCTTACCAAAGCAGAGCGCGACGCCTGGGATAAACTGGGCACAGATGACGAGCGCGATAAGTTCATCGAGGAATTCTGGCGTGTGCGCGATCCCGATCCGGATACGGACGAAAACGAGTACAAGGAACAGTTCTACGAACGCGTCGCTTACGCCAACGCTCACTTCACCTCAGGCAAAGCAGGTCGACTCAGCGATCGCGGCAGGATTTACATCAAGTTTGGAAAGCCTGATGAGATCGAATCACACCCGGCCGGCGGGTCTTACGACCGGCCCTCGTGGGAGGGCGGTGGAAGTACTACCACCTATCCTTTCGAAAAATGGTTCTATCGTCACATCCCAAACGTCAGAAGCGGCATCGAGCTCGAATTCGTCGATCCAACCGGATCCGGCGAGTTTCGACTGGCTCGAAACCCTGACGAGAAGGATGCATTGCTCCACGTCGGAGGTGGGCCCACGTTCGCAGAGCTCAGCGGAATGGAGACTCGCGCCCAGCGAATCGCAGATTCGGGGGGCTTCGGACGCTCAAATTACCAGCGCGCACAGGATTCACCGTTTGAAGTGATGAACCTCATCGTCGACATGGACCGCGATCTACCCGTGAATCGAAGCTACGTTGGAACTGCGACTGACACGCCCATCGCCGACGACAGTGCGATCAATTTCGAGACTCAGTTCAACTTCTTCCGTCACTCCGACAACCGAGTGCTCGCGCTGCTCACCGTGCAAACGGAAAACGACGATCTTCAATTCACTAACAGCGGTGGACTCGAAACTGCGCGAGTGAATATTTTCGGGAAAGTCATTTCAGTCGCCAATCGCCGCGTCGGCAATTTCGAAGACTCTGTAACTACCACCGCAACGTCCGAAGAGCTCAGCACAACGCGCAAGCGAAAGAGCGCTTACGCAAAAGGACTGGTGCTCGATCCCGGACGTTATCGAGTGGATGTAATCGTGCGCGACATTCAATCGGGAGCTTATGGAGTGAAGCACGTCGGGTTTGTGGTTCCGGAGTTTCCTCCCGATCGTCTTTCGACGTCGAGCATTGTTCTCGCAGCCAAACTCGAGCACATGGAACGCGGTGCTGCGGTTGGTCCATTCACCATCGGAACAACGAAGGTGATCCCAAATCTCGCGGCTGTTTACCGTCGCGGCGACCCTGTTGGCGTGTATCTACAGATTTACAACGCCGCGATAGATCAAACCACGCTCCGTCCAGCCGCGGACGCAGAGTATGTGTTACTGAAAAACGGCAAGGAGTTGTACAAGCACCTCGAAGACTGGCGCGAGATCAACGATGCGGGCCAGCGCTTGACGCTCGCGCGTTTGATCGACAGTCGCACGCTGGAACCCGGTGAGTATCAGATTCAAATTCGGATACGCGATCACGTTACGGGCCAAACGACAACACCATCTGCGACGTTCACAATCGTGCCGTAGGTAGTGCTGCTTCCGTTAACGACTCGCGAATAAACTGTTCAACTTGAGTCAGGTACGCTTCGCCGACAGTTCCAAAAACATTGTGACCCGCGCCGCGAAAGATCAGTAACTTCTTCGGCTCGTTTGCCGAAGCAAAAAGCATTTTCGACTCGGTCGTTGGAATCGTCAGATCCGGATCGCCGTGAACGATCAGAACCGGAGTGCCGCCCCTACAGTTCCAATTTAGTCCGGGCTGAATGCTAAGATTGCGACGCTATGGTCGAACTAACTGGCCTGAGTCAGCCGGAACTGATTTCTTTCGTCGAAACGCTCGGTGAACCGGCGTATCGCGGGCGCCAGCTTTTCGCGGCGCTCCAGCATCGACGTCTGCGCAGCTTCGACGAAATCAGCGATTTCCCGAAAGATCTGCGCGCTCGTTTGAACGAAATCGCGTGTCCGGCGACGCTTAAAATCGAATCTAAATACGAGTCCGCTGACGGTACGCGGCGCTACTTGATGAAGACTCACGACGGTCTGCCAGTTGAAACAGTTTTCATTCCTGAAGAACGCCGCGACACGATCTGCTTCTCATCGCAATCAGGCTGCCCGCTCCAGTGCACCTTCTGCCTGACGGCCCAGCTCGGTTTGCTGCGTTCACTAACCGCCGGCGAGATCGTCGAGCAGATCGTGATCGCGCTCAACGACGCGTACGGAACCGGAGTCAAACTTCCAAGAGGCACAAACCTCGTCGCGATGGGCGCTGGCGAACCATTGCTCAATCTGGATGCATTACTCAAAGCATTGCGCGTGATGGCCGATCCGCAAGGACTTCACATCGTTGCGAACCGCGTTACGGTTTCAACCGCAGGCGTGGTCCCACGCATTCTCGATCTGGCTAGGACCACCGATCGGCCGCACCTTGCGATCTCGCTGGCCGCGCCGACAGACGAGCTGCGCAACACATTGATGCCAATCAACAAAAAATGGCCACTCGAAGAGTTGCTGGACGCCTGCAAAGTTTTCGAGAAAACTCTGAAGCCAGGCGAGCGCCTCACTTTTGAATACGTGATGCTCGACGGTGTAAACGATTCAGACGAGCAGGCCCGGCAGCTTGCAAATCTACTCAATCGACACGGCATCAGATCGAAAGTGAACTTGATTCCGCACAACCCTGCCGATCCGTTGCCGTATCAACCGTCGTCTTCGGAAACGGTGGAACGGTTCAAGAACATTTTGGAATCAAAAGGAATCCACACATACGTGCGCCGCCCGCGTGGCCGCGACATTTTTGCGGCGTGCGGGCAACTGGCCGCGCGCCAGAACACACTTAGTAATCTGACTTCAATCGGAGCTAACAACTGAATGCTTAAAACACTTCGCCTACTTCCCCTGATCCTTTTCCTGCTGGCGCCGGCTGCGTTTTATTCAAACCCGGCTCCGCAATCTTCATCTGACGTGAATGTCAGCGGTTCGCTAGCTCCCGACAAAGTGAAAAAAGGTCGTGTTGTTCGCGCGAGTGTCGTGATGGAAATTCCCGCCGGGCTGCACGTGCAATCAAACAAACCTTTCGACAAGTTCCTGATCGCAACAAAGCTCGGCGTCGAGACGCCGTCGGGAATGACAGCTGGACCAATCTCGTACCCACGCGCGTTGACGCGAAATCTGAAGTTTTCGAAAGGAGCCGTTGCAGTCTATGAAGGCAAAGCTGTGATGAGATTCAACGTGACTGTTCCCGCGAACTATTCCGGAGGCTCCGGTGAGATTAAAGGCAAATTGAGGTTCCAGGCTTGCAACGACGAATCGTGTTTTCCGCCAGTGACGCGTGAAGTAAAAATGTGGCTCAACGTGGAATAGAATCGTGCTAATCATGATAATCATGTTAATCCTGTGAAGGCTAACTTTGGCACAAACGATCGTCTTTACAGGATTACAGGATTAGTAATGATTTACATGATGTGCAAAAGCTACCTGTGGCCCACAACCGCCATCAATCTTCCAACTTTTCCATGCACGCTCTTTTCTTTTCGATAAGAGAAGAAAAGATCTGTGCTGCACATCGTGCAGATCGGCGCAGTGTGAATTCGCTCCGGAATCACTCCCGCTGACTGCAACTGATCCCGATTCGCTTTCAACAGGTCAACCGTCGCGTGACCGGGTCGCGTGGTCCTGAACAGACTCGCGCCGCTGCCAAAGCGGCTGGTGAACGCGTCGATAACTTCGCTGCCCACTTCGTAACAACATGGTCCAGCTGCCGCGCCAATCGCGACGCGCAAGTTTTCCGGTCGCGCGTCGTATTCTCGTTTCAGTCGATCGACTGCAACCATCACAGCGGTCGCCAGCGTTCCTCGCCATCCCGCATGAACGGCTGCAAACGCGCGCGTCACTGGATCGCCAATCAAAATGGGAACGCAGTCTGCCGTCTTAACGCCAGCCAAAACGCCTTTTGCACGACTCAGGATCACGTCGCAGTAGATCGTATCGCCTTGCTGGTTCTCAGCCGGTTGAGCATCGTCCACTGATTGCACCACGCGCACGTCAGCGCCGTGAACCTGCCAGCAGCCTGCGAAAACCCACTCGCCCGGAAAAAGCTTGAGAAAGCGACGACGATTCTCCAGAATGTTCTCCGCAGCGTCGTCATTGAAGCCCGCGAGGTTCAGAGCATTGGCAGGCATTTCGCTGACGCCGCCGCCACGGGTTGAAAAACCATTTACAAAACCATCTTCTTCAAGCGGAGCGCAGACAAGAGCACGTACGCCGTCGAGCTCGCGCCAGTAAAACCCGGCGTCGTACAGTTGATCGTCAGTCGTGATTGTTTCCATTGGCATAGACATTATCGAAGTCGCGCGAATTCGCGAAGTGCTCTTGCGCACGCCGCGATTTGCCGAGCGTGTTTTTACCAGCGCTGAGCGCAAGTACTGCGACGGTCGTGGCGTCGTCGCAGCACAGCATTATGCAGCGCGCTTTGCGGCAAAAGAAGCGGCGTTGAAAGCACTGCAAACAGGATGGCGCGGTGGAATCAGTTGGCAGGACGTGGAAATTGCCGCCCGTGAAAACGGGGCGCCTTATTTAATCTTCACCGGGCAAGTGCAGAAAATTTATGAACAGTTCGGGGCGACGGCGACTCACCTTTCGATCTCACACACGAGCGAACACGCGATCGCACAAGTCGTGCTCGAGCGCTGGTACCCTTAACGCATTTCGTTGACTAACGAGCGCCTTCCATTGCGGTCGACGTCGACTCTCGTCGATCGATAATTTCTTAACTCGAGCGACACCACGGTATCTTTTTTTTCGACCGTCCGCTCGCGCGCGATCATCTCCGTCGACGATTCACTCTCTTCAGCAAATGGACTTGTTTGCGGCGGCAAGTTTCCGTGCAGGTAACACTCGAGATTGGGTGACAATCGATCGGTCACAGCGATCAACTCGCGAACCGGACAAGTTACCGTCGAAAGCAACCCCGTCGCCGAATCGATCTCAACAAACTTTATTCCTTCCGGACATTCGAAATTCGAGCCGCCCAAATCAGGTCGAACTGCAATCGCCTCGTTCATGAAATCAACCCAGGCAGGCAAAGCGGCTTCAGCGCCGGTCAAACCGAGCTGTTTGTTGTCGTCAAATCCAATCCACACCACGCAAACGAGATTCGGCGAGTAACCAATAAACCATCCATCGCGCGATGTTCCAGTCTTGCCGGCGATCGCAGTGCCGCGGACGGCGCCACGTGCCTTACGCGCAGTACCGCGCTCGATCACGCCGGAAAGCATGTTCGTGATCATGTACGCTGTCGTTGGGCTAACGATCTGGTCCACGGGCGGTTCGAGCGTGTGGGCCGCAGGTGGTTCACCAACACTCGTTATCGCTTTTGCTTCGACACGCTGTCCCGCATTCACGAAAGCAGCGTACGCAGCGGCGAGCTGGAGCGGCGTGGCTTCTTCGGTTCCGAGAGCGAGCGCTGGATAACGCTCGGGCTTCGGCAAACCAAATCGTTGAGCCAGGTTTGCGATGCGTGCGAGCCCGGTTTGCAACGCCACATCGACTGTGACGACGTTGAGCGATTTGACCAGACCGGTACGCATCGTCACCTGGTCCATCGAGTAGCCGCCACCGTAGTTCGCCGGCCTGTAAGTCTTAGTACGGTCGTAAACAAACTCTTTCGGCGCATCCATAAACATGCGCACCGGCGACATTCCGTCTTCGAGAGCTGCCGCGTAAACGAACGGCTTGAAAGTCGAACCAGGTTGGCGGTTTGCGTCGGTGGCGCGATTGAGTTGCGACTCGGCGTAATTGCGTCCACCAACCATCGCCAGCACGTTGCCGGTGTGAGGATCGAGAGCGACTAGCGCTGCCTGTGGTTTTGCGTCGGATTTGGCGTAAACAGTATCGAGCCGTTCCAACTGGTGTTTCAACGCTTGTTCCGCCGCTTGCTGCAATTCCAAGTCAATCGTCGTGTAGATTCGTTCGGAATTGGAGTCTGCGAGCCTGTTCACATAATCCACAAAGTAAGGCGCTAACGAGTTGTCCGCATCAGATGCGGCCGAAACCACCAGAGGCTCAGCACTGACAGCGGCGTATTGTTCCTGTGTTATCCATTTACTCTGCTGCATCGCGGCCAGAACCGTGTTTCGTCTCGATCGCGCGGCATCGGCGTGTCGCACAGGCGAGTAGCGCGCGGGACTCTGAATCATTCCCGCCAGCGTGGCCGCTTCAGCAAGACTGATATTTCGAAGCTCCTTGCCAAAGAAAACCCTCGCAGCTTCCTTCACACCACGCACGCCGGTCGCGCCACGCTGTCCCAGATAGATCTCGTTGCAATAGAGCGCAAAGATGTCGTTCTTCGTGAGACGCCGTTCCAACGCGATCGACAGCATCGCCTCAGCGTACTTTCGACGGAACGTTTTCTCCGGCGACAGGTACGTGTTCTTGACGAGCTGCTGAGTAATCGTGGAGCCACCCTGGCCCAACTCCTCGTCGCTCACGTTTCGCCAGGCAGCGCGCATCAAACCACCAACGTCCACACCTGAATGTTCGAAGAAGCGTCGATCTTCGATTGCGAGGACCGCGTGCACCATCACGTCCGGGATGTCGTTGAAACTCAGAACCTCGCGCTTGCCACTCTTCGAAGACAAATCGTTCGACAGTATCTCCGGCTGCAACGCGAACGACTCGAGCGCGATGCCATCGCCGCGCAGTTCCGAAATCGCATCTCCAGCGAACAACACACTGACAACATCCGGCTGCTTGCGCCTCGACGGTCCAGGCTTGATGTCGACCTTCGATTCGCTAACCATAAAACTTCCGCTCCACACCTTGCTCGCGTTCGATTGAATGTAGCCGGCACGTCGCAGAGCGGTGACGAGTTTGTCGCGAGAAAGCTTTTGACCGGGCTCGAGCACACGCGGAGCTGCGTAAAGACCCGGTCTGCTCGTGAGATAACCGGACGCGAGTCGGGAGTCGATGATTTGTGAATAGTGAAGGTACGAGCGGATAAGTGCGTCGGCGGCAATGGCCGATGCAATTGTGAACAAAACCAGGCCCAGTCGAACGAAACGTCTGCGAAAAACGGTTCTTCGTCGATCAGGCACGCATGTAACCTCGATCATCATGGACAAACGTCCGAGATCCTTCAGTGCTTCAATTTGTTATGGATTGTATAAAGGAGTAATGGGGCGTGAATTCAAGAAGTGTTCTCTGACAGCATCCTGATTAATCATGGTAATCCTGTAAAACTAAGTCGTTCTCCGTGACAGCTGCCAATAGCGCTTGGATTCGGGGAATACTTTCACGCCCCGCTTCATAACCCGCGGCTATGAGCTCGTCAGCGCGTCCGACCTCGTCCCAGCGGATGTGTCCGACCTTCGGCGTAATCACCAGATCAGCCGACTCCAGTTGGTAATTCGACGCAGTTTTCTGAACCACCAGCATCGACTGAAACAACACGCCAATAATCGTACCGCCCGATACGCCAAGGAACTTTGCGCCGTCCCCGTTCACATCGACTGCAATTACGATGTCGGCGCCGAGTGAACGCGCGACGGTTGAAGGAATCACTGCTACCAAACCGCCATCAACGAGCTGCCGGCCCTGATCATCCGTGACCGGAACGTACCAGCCCGGAATCGTGCAACTCGCACGAATCGCAAACGGCACGTCGCCACGATCGCGCATGATTACCGCAGCGCCAGTTTTCAAATCCGTTGCCACAGCAGCAAAAGGCAACGGTAACTCTTCGAACCTCGAGACTGGTAAACGCTCACGCAGATATTGCTCGAGACGTTCGTTGCTTTGCACGCCCAGGCGCGACATCGTCACGCGACCAATGTCACGCCAGCGAAGCTTGCGTCCAAAATCTTCTATCGCGTCCAGCGGCATGCCCGAGGCCAGCGCTCCACCGACGATCGACCCGGCGGATGTGCCCGCCACGCAGTCCACACGAATGTTCGCTTCTGCCAGCGCCCGCAGAACGCCTACGTGAGCATTCCCACGTGCGGCGCCGCCTGACAACGCCAAACCGATTGTCGGAGACACCAAGCTCATAACGAACTCAACATCACAATCTCCGCACGCTCGCGAGCGGTATCGAGAAACGCGTCTATTTCAGACTCAATCTTCGTCTCCGTCAACGCCCTGTCAATCTCTGCCCGCGCCTGCTCCTGCGTGGGAACGATCCGCCCCGGAAACTGCACCCGAAAGCGAGGCACGTAAACATCGCGGTAGTAATCCGCGATTTCCTTCTGACTGATGACTACGAAATTTCGAAAACGAAAGTCCAAATATTTTTCCATCTTCAGGCGCCGCTCGATGATCTCGTCCAGTTTTTCAGCGGTCAAACCCACGCGCTGAATGCGCTGCTGGAATTCAGGCACGGAAGGAAACAGGCGCGTAAACTCATCTCGCGCGTCAGTGACTTCCTTCTGGGTAGGCACGATCGTCGGAATCCTCTCCGCTTCCTGAAGAATCAGGTCCTGGTCTATCAGCAACCGCAGCGCGCGATTGAGATCTTCGGAAGTCGGATTGTCGAGCGGCGTGTTCGGCTGTAGCGCCAACTGCCACATCAGATCCGAATACGTGATCAGATCGGTTCTGACCCCCGCGTTCACCGTAGCCACCATCTTGTCGACGATTCGCTGCGCGGAGCAGACGGAAGCTGAAGCACTCAGCAAAACAAGAACACAGATTGTGCGGATAATATGCTTCATTCTCCTCAGAACGTCTGCGTGATTCTGAAATGCAAGTTTCCACGATGCAGACGAAAGATCGCCGGCGTTCCATCGAAGCCGTTTGGACCACGCTGCGGAATCAGAAACTCCGGCGGGTTCAACAAAAACCCATAATCGACCGCAAGCGCGCCCCCGAACGGCGTCTGCACCCGGAAACCAAGCCCCACCGTGTGCGTCCAATGCGCGCGCAGGTTTGCGGCATTGATCGCCGCTAGAAGGTTACCCGGAGGCACGGGCGTCGCGTCATCCTTTCCAAATAGATCGCCGACCCGCCGAAATACGTTGCCTCCGTCGTAAAAAGGCACGGCCTGTAAAGACCTCGTAAGCGGAATTCGTGCTTCGAGATTTACAACCGCGAGCGCGTTGCCGCCAACGGGCACCGTGAACGGATTCAGGAACACGATGTTCTTGTCCGAGTCTCGAAAGGGACCCAGCGGGATAACCACTTCACGTGGACCAGCTTCTTCGAAATTGAACCCGCGCAAGGTCGTCGATCCACCGGAGAAAAATCGTTCACTAATCGGCAGCGTGCGATCGATCTCGTCGATCGTTCCATTGCCGTCACGATCGCGCGGATTGAACAAGTTTGCGAGACCAAGCGTCACGTTCCCCGCCAGCACCGTGTCCCTCAGCGCCTGGACTTTGTAGTAGTGGCGATACGTCGCCTGAAAACGGTTATACGAAATGTTCCCGCCAAGCTGGCGCAGCGCGAGCGCATAATCCAGGTTGAGAAAACCTCCGCGCGTCGCATCAACCTGATTGTAACGACACACCTCACCAGGCCCACCCGGCTCCAGGTCGTCATCGTCACGGCTTCTTCCCAACAAACCGCGCTCGCATCTCTCGCGCGTGTCTCTTACAAGCGAAACGCCAAACTTACTCAGTCGTATCTTGTCGTCAGGCTCGAGAATCGGCCTGACAACCAAACTCTCGAGATTGAACAAACGCACATCTTCATAACTGAAACGTCCGAAGACGATCGTGCGCGTCCGCCGGTCCAACACACGCTGAGTTTCAAGCGCCGCGGTAAAACGATTGATCGTCGGCTCGTTCACCTGGTTGCCGAAAATGTCGATCGGGTTTCCGTCTTCATCGACTCTCTGCACGATACCCATCGTTCCGCGGTCGATCGCCGAACGGAAGAAGCGTGTGATCGTCGAGTCGCGTTGATACTCAACCGACGCCGCCAGCGGCGCAAACTGAGTTTCGTTGTACCTGGCAAAACGCGGATCGAGATATTCGAGACGCACAAGTTGCTGACGACGGCTGGCGCGAAGCCGCATCGCCCCATGACGCAGCCGGTTCATGAGATTCACGTTGCTGATCTCAAACAGACCAAGCGCGCCTGCGTCTGTCGAAAAGCCACCGCCATAATCCATGACGTTCGGCTTCTTCTCTTCAACGTCGATAATTATGTCTCGACGCCTGTAGCCCGTCGGTGATTCGCCCGCCGCCTCCGTCCGAATGATCACCTGTCGATACGCGTCGGTGAGATAAAGTTCGCGTTCTGCTTCGGAAAGACGATCGGCCCTGAGCACGTCGCCTACCTTGACTGGAATCGCCCTCCTGATCGCCGCTCGCTTGGTACGGCGCGTGTTCTGGTCTCCAGTGACTCCGTTGATGATGATCTGGTTGACGATGACTTTCTCGCCTTCGTCGGCAATCGAGTAGACGAGTCTGACTTGCTCCTCGTCGCCCTTCTTCGGAAGCTCGACGATCGAAAAGTCGACGCGCGCATTCAGGTAACCCTCACGCGCGTAAAGAGTCGAAACTCGATCTCCATCGGCGCGGGCGTACGAACGCGAATACGGAGCGCCAACGACAGTTCTCAACTCCTGACGAATTCTCTGATCCGTATAGATCTTGTTTCCTTTGACTTCGACACCCGCGATTCGTGTTAACGGACCTTCGGTGACATCGAATGTAATGATCAGACCATCGCCATTGATCGAGACGCCCTGTAGCACCTGCACAGTCGCTTTTCGATACCCCATGTCGCGCATGAACGCTTCCACAGTGCGACGGTCCTGTTCGAGCAGCGTGAGGCTCGTGTAGCCGCGGCCGTACCCGAGCCACGGAATCAAACCGATGGCGTTGGCCTTCTGAGTCTTCAACTCCGCCTCAATGTCTGCGTACTCCAGCCGGTTGGTTCCGGTGATGCGGATATCCGTGAGCCGAAAGCGGCGGCCGCGGTCGACGTCATACTGAATCGTCACAGTGTGGCCTGACAGCGACACCGGATTGAGGTTTTCGCACGTCTCTGGTGTGCCGTTTGGTCCAAGATCCGCCGGCGGGTTACTGACGGTGCAAGTCTCCGTTATGTCGGCAAAGAAGAATCCATCTTCCTGAAGCTTGTTGCGAATCCTTCGTGCGCCTTCGACTATCGCCGAGTAATCGATGTTGCCCTCGCGCTTGACCGGCACGAGCTCTCGCTGAGTTTTTTCATTAATGTCGTAATTGCTGATGGTTACATTGACTTTCGGCCCAACAGCCCCGTTGAGAACAATTCTGACCGTGTTCTTTTCAGCGTCGCGTTCGACGCGTGGATCGTCAAGTAACGGCGCAAGAAAGCCGGTTGCGATGAGCGCTTCACGGATGCGGCTCACGTCAGTTGCCAGATCGTCGCGCGTGAAAGGCACGCCCGGTTGAAGCGTGAGAGTGTCACGCACCTTCGCGGCGTCGAAGTCTTTGATATTGATGTTGAAAGCGTCGACTCTCGCCTGGTCGCCCGGCGTGATGCGGTAAATTACGGTCGCCCGAATTCCGCGAGGACCAACTTGCTCAACCGGCTCAACGGTAGCGTTGAAATAACCGCGATCGCGCAAGTAAACCTGAATCTCATCGGCGTTGCGTGAAATGAGTTGTTTGGAAAGGCGGGTACCCGGTTGAACAAAATTCAAGCGCGCGCGGATCTCGTCAGAGGAGAGCGGCGTGCCCGTAACCGGCCCAGTCATCTCAATGCGCACGTCGCCAATCTGCACCTGGCGCTGCACCACGAATCGAAGCCGCACTGGCCCGGTTCTCGTCGCATCTTCTTCAACCACTTCAACGCGGGCATTCGCCACGCGGCCGGAGTCGAATAGTGCCTGAAGCGAGTCGCGGACGCGTACGGCTGAAAACACCGTGTTAGGAGCGACTTTCAGTAAGGAAAGAAGGTCAGCCTGTGCGTTGGGATTCTCGGGCGTGCCTTCGAACACCAGGTCAATCGAGGTGATCGTTCGGCCTTCATAGTCTTCGATCCTCGCATCCCTGACGTTACCGGCCTGTGCCACCGTCAGACAGGAGAAACTGAGTATGACCACAAGCAACAGTTTGTGCGTTTTTTGCTTCTCTGCGGCCAATCCTACCCCACCTTGCTCAGAATCTCTTTCTAAACCGAATCTCAAAGTTGAAGTTGTTGCTGCGAGCACTCAGCCGTCGGGTGGAAGCCTGCTCAAACTGCGCTACGAATGAAAGCCGATCCGAAAGGCGATACTCGAGCGCCAGAATCTGATTGGGGTCGGACGTGACGTTCGTCGAATACGTGACCGTCAGCTCCTTGCTGATGCGCGTGCCGACAACCAATCGTGCGCTGGGCGTCGAACCCGTAGTGCCACCAATCACCGGATTGATCTCGAAACGAGTAATTCCGAAAAGCTTACTCGTCGCTCGCTGCGCGGGAGCGTTGATCAAAGCATCGGTCAAAAGACTCGTCGCCGCGCCGACTTCAGACTGGGCCAGGATCGACGAGCTCGTATCGCCTGAAGAGAGCTGGCCAGTAGTGATCAGTGAAACGACGTCTGCCTGCGGCAACGCAGGCTCAGAACGCACCGCGGCCTGAGGCTGCGACAGCGGTCCCGTCAAACTCACGATCACACGATAGCCTCTGATTTGCGACTCAGCCTGAATGTTGAGAACCGGATCGGCGTTGCGCGCGGGCGGCAGATCGATCAGCAGCCGCGTAATGTCGTAACGGTCGTTGCGGAAATTCAAAGTTCCACTTGAAGCGGTGATTCGTCCCGAGATCGTAGGATCGTTCACTGGCCCATCCAACTGAAGTGAAACAGAACCGACGAGGTCCGCGAGGTTGTTGCGCACCACGAGCGCGTTTCTGCCCTCGACTCGCAACGCTGCAAAGACCGCGGTGCGCACGAGCTCAATGTCAGCGCCTTCTTCGATCGATTCGCCGCGTCGCTGGTTAATGAGATCTGCGAGCTCGATATCCTGTGTGTATTCGGTGCGGCGCAGATTAACGGTGCCGCCGATCAACTGCTCGCGCGACGAACCTCGAATCTCGACATCCGCGTCGAGTGTTGAGCGAAAGTCTTCCGGGAACGGAACGGAGACGTCATCGCCGTGAATGTTCACTCGAAACGCAGAGACCGTGAATCCGTCGAGCAATGCGCCGCCTGTCGCTGAAATTCGTCCGCCACCAAGCGTGCCGTTGAATGAATCGATCTGTGCCTGATTCGCAGTGAATCGAATTCCGGCGCGTAAGTTCGCGATGGTCCAACGATCGTTTCCGATCAGTACCGACACGGAGCCGTTGTTGACTGTCGCCGTGCCAAGCACGCGCGGTGCTTCAAAAGTGCCGTTGATGCGAACAGCCATTTCCGCTGTGCCCGACGAGAAGAAATCCGGCGAGACGCCGTTGAGAACCCGCATGTTCAAGTCGCCGTTGACATTCAAACTCTGTCTGCCGCCGGCTGCTGTCGCCAGAGTGCCGTCAAGGACGATGTTCGTGCCGGGCCCGGTGAATCTTGTTTGATCGAATGCGATCTCGTTTGGCGTGAAACGAACGACGAGCGGCGTCGTGGCGCTCAGTTGAACGTCTTCAACTCGGAAACTGAGCTCGCTGAAGTTTGCAGTACCGGACAGTCCGGCGAGCGAAAAATTCTCGTCCTCGTCGAGCAGGTTGCCTTCGGCTTTGATCGTGCCGGTCGCTTTGCCGGAAATACGCACACCAGCGCCGGGCATCGCAATCTGGAACAGGTTCGTGAGATCGGCGTTCGTGAAGGTTGTTTCGACACTCGACGCCAATGTCGGACTCGCAAGATTGATGTTTGCCGCGATTACCTGTGGTGGACCAAGCAGGCCCGACGTCAAAGTAATGTTGAGCTGCCGATTTTCGGTTTTACCTGACAGCGCGACCACGCCCGCGGCACGACCATTGATCGTGACGTCGCGCCCCTGCCCGTCGAACGTGATTTGATAGTTTGAAAAATCCTCTTCCGAGAGATTGCCGGCGATGTGCGCGTTGAAATCCGCGACGCCCGTGACGGACGGCAAGCCGGGCTTGTTCGCGAGCGCGGCCAGCCGTGCCAACTGAATGCTCTCTGCGCGGCCCTGGAAATCAAACGTCTTGCTCTTCGTGTTCACGTTGCCACTCGCGACGATGTGTCCCGCGGTCAAACGAACGTCAACGTTCTCGACGTTGACGTCCGCGCCGTTGAAAGTCGCCCTCGCAACCAGACTTTCGAGTGGCTCACCGCCTATCCTGCCCGGTCCAAACCGCAGATCCGCGCTGCCGTTCATCGCGTCGGGGATCCCCTGCACTTTGAGCTGACCGGAAATGTCTGATTCTGTATTGGAAGCGAGTGGCTTGTTGTTGATCAACAACGGGGAAAGCGCGAGCAGATTCCGCGCGCTGAATCGATCGAGCGTGGCTTCGACCGACATGTTGTTCTCACCGTTGCGCGGTTTGACCAACGAAAACTGAACGCCACCGCCATCGCGCTCGGTCAGATTTCCATCGGGTATCCTGATCTCCGCGTCCGTCATCGCGATCGATGCAGCCAGCGCACCCAACTCAATTCCATTGACAGCGAGCGTCCCGACAGAAAATCGTCCAGTCAGGTTCGGCGAACTCAAACTGCCGCGAATGTTCCCGTTGAAAGCGAGTTGACCAGCCAATCCGACTCCGTAACTGCGCATCTGCTCTTCGACGTCAGGCAACAGCCCTGACGAAATCAGAACGGCCTGCAGTTCGGCCGCGTCAGATGAATTGAGGTCTACCTGGAGATTCGAATCGTTTTCGAAAGAGAACCGGCCCGTCGCGGTCAGCCGTGTCGCCGGCGTTTGCAGGTTTACTTGTTGAATATCAAACGTCCCGCGATCGGCTCGCATCGCGACTTCGCCTGTGATCGGAATCCTGTCTTCACTGACCTCACCGGTTTCGGCCGTGAGTCGAGTGGTGACTGTGCCCGAAGCGAGTTTGACGTCAGTGCCGGGGAAGGTCAGATCAACGCGTCCTGTCGCTCGTCCTGTTAACGGAACCGGGCTGCCGGCCAACGCAGTCAGCGGTCCAGCAATATCGACGTTCGCGAAGTCAGCACTCACCTGCGACGTGCCGCCGCGCGCGATTGCGACTCGCGCGTTTCCAGTTGCGCGTCCCTTAAAAACGTCCGCAGCGAAGTTGTTGAATTGAATTTCGCGATTCGTCGCGACGACGGAAGCGCGCGCCTGGCCCAGGTTCATGCTGCCGAGAACGCCACCACCAATACTCAGATCCGCACTCGCGCGATAACTTCCGGACGGCTCGACGACGAACACCGGTCGCGTGAGTTTGACGTTCTCTGCCTGCCCGTCAGCAAGCTTCACTGTGCCCGCATCGATATCGGCCGTGGAACCTTCGATTCGTCTGTTGCGCACCGAAAGACGAACGCCTGCAATGTTGAGAGTTCCGATCTCCGCTCCTGCTGCACTCGTCGCGCCAACCTGCACGTTTTTCACGACGACGCTCGTCACGCCGTCACGGTCCAGCACGTCGATGTCATTCGCCGTGACGCCTTTCACCTGCGCTCCCGACGCCGAGATCGTTCCAGCTTTGACGCTCGCGACTTTCGCTGTCGTGACGTTGTTCTCTTTTCGCACCTGGAGATTTGACGCCGTAATTCCATTAACTTTTGCGCCCGACGCCGCAAGTCCATTTGCGTTGAACTGGCTCGACGATGCAGTCAAAACACCATCGTTCATCTCAGCACGCGCGTCGCGAAGGATTAGGCCGGTTAGCGTGGTGCCATAACTTCTTTCCGCGACTGCGCGCAGTTCGCCGACCCAACGAAAATTCGTTCCGGTACCCATCACGTTGCCGGCGAGTTGCAGCGTGTCGATCTGGAAATCTCCCGCGTTGAGCAGATCCGCAACAGCCTTTCCGTTGATCTCGTAACTCTTGCCCTGAACAGAACCGGTGGCACTCACGTTCAGTCCCTGCAAACGCACTCCCTCGGCGGCAAGCTCATCTGATTTGATCTCACCCTCGACCTTGAACTGATCTCCCTGCCCGGTAACCGTGCCCGCAAAATTCCCGGACCCAGCCAAACTGGTTCCCGATTGCAGCACGTCCGAAAGTTCCGTGAGGTCGACTGACGACGTGACATTCATCTGGTACTTAAGCGCGCGCCAGTCGTCCATGACGCCCGTCAAACGTGCTTCTGCAACTGGTGATCGCAACACCAGCTCGTGGATCTCGGCTCTCGTTTGATTGACTCGGCCGCGCGCATGAATGTCGATGTTGTTTACAGGACGGCCGTCGTAGGTGAACGTTGAATCCGTAGAATTAAACGTAACCGTATTCATCCAACTAGCGGCCGGAGCATTTGGATCGTCGGGCAGAACCGTCATTGACAAGTTTCTCGCCTCGCCCGAGATGTCGTGACGCGCGTCGCCGTAATGGACCACACCGTTTTTGATCTCGACATTCGCAGTTGAATAAGCGAATAGAATTCGCTTGTTCGGCTCCGGCGCAGGCAGGCGAAGGTTTCTGAAGTTGGACCGGCCCTGCTCGTCAAACGCGACCCATGCTTCAAAGCCTTCGATCTTCAGATCCTGGAGATTGATGTTGCGTTGGAGGTTTAGCGCGTAAAGATCTTCAACTCTGACCGTGGCGACGAGTCGATCGATTTTTCCGAGTCTGTCGCCGGTCGATGAGTCGTAGAGCTCGATTCCCTCCATCAGGACGGTCTGAGGAGGAAACGTGGCGTGGAAGTTTCGAATTTCCGCGCGTACTCCGTAGTTTGCAAACGATCGTTTGATCTGGTCTGCAACGTAGCGATCGACGAACCCGAGGCGGAAGAGAAACAGGACCACCAGGACCAATATCAGCGCGCCACCACCGACGATCGCAGCGGCAAGATACGCATGGCGCCGAGTGAAGCGACGCCACCATCTTCTCACTGGTTGTTTCTGTGCACTCATAACCTACAGTCGCCGCCGCGACTCAGGGGAACCTTGGTTTCTAAGGGAGAGACGTTAACTTGAAAGGCTTAAAAAGGCATCAAGTGTCTTAATTTGACGTCTTCTCTGTGCGACCTCCGTGTTCTCTGTGCCTCCGTGGTTGTTATACCTGCGAATTGTTCACCACAGAGAACACAGAGAACACAGAGGTTTCACAGAGAAAACCGTGCCTTTGGTCATTTAGGTTCCGCGGCGGCGTCTTCCTGGTCCTTGAGAGACGCAGGCTCGCCGAGCGGAACGTTGCCAACAACCGTTAGTTCAAAACCTTCCAGTGCTGCTACTTTGGGGGGATGATTCGAAAGAAGTAGGATTCTTCGCAATCCGAGGTCGTGGAGAATCTGGGCCCCCACCCCGTAATCGCGATCGATCCCGTAACCTGTCTCCAAACTCGCGTCTCGCTTACCGATTCGTTTTTCCTGCATCACGTTGTAAGTACGCAATTGATTGACCAAATCGAGACTGTGTTCGCGCTGGCGCAGGTACAAAACGACGCCGCGCGCTTCGGCGGCGATCTTTTCGAGCGCCGTGTGAAGCTGAAATCCCGTGTCGTCGATTAACGATCCGAACATGTCGCACGTGACGTTTTCTGTGTGCACGCGAACGAGAACCGGGTCGTCGGTCTTCACTTCGCCCATCACCATTGCCAGGTGCACGTCGCCGTTAATCACATTCTCGTATGCAATCGCACGGAATTGACCGTAGACCGTCGGTAGATCGGTTTCGACAACACGCCGCACGAGCGTTTCCTTGCTCATGCGATACCTCACCAGGTCGGCGACGCTGATCATTTTCAGATTGTGTTGCGCGGCAAACTCCTCGAGCTGCGGCATGCGCGACATCGTCCCGTCTTCGTTCATGATTTCGCAAATCACACCGGCGGGATAAAGACCGGCGATGCGTGCGACGTCGACGCTCGCTTCCGTTTGTCCGGGACGGACCAGAACGCCGCCGCTCTTCGCGCGCAACGGGAAAATGTGACCGGGCCGCGCGAGATCCTGGGGCCGCGAGTTCGGATCGACTGCGACCAAAATCGTCGTCGCGCGATCGGCTGCGGAGATGCCAGTGCTGATGCCGCGACGGGCGTCGATGGAAACTGTGAAAGCGGTGCCGAGATACGACGTGTTGTCAGCCACTTGCGTCGTCAAGTGGAGCTCGTCACAACGTTCTTCTGTAAGTGGGAGACAAATCAGACCACGGGCATGACGGGCCATGAAATTGATGATTTCGGGAGTGATCTTCTCAGCCGCGCAGACGAGATCGCCTTCATTCTCTCGATCTTCGTCGTCAACGATGATGATCATCCGGCCGTCGCGGATCTCTGCGACGGCTTCGTCGATAGTCGCAATAGGCACGACGGCATGTTAACCGAAACGACACGGCCACGGAAAGGCACCAAAAGCACAAAGTTTAACAGTGGCTAAGACTTGGCGAGGAGCCGTTCGACGTACTTCGCGATGACGTCAACTTCGAGGTTTACGTCGTCGCCCGGTTTCAAACGGGAAAGGTTCGTGACTTCCCAGGTTTTGGGGATGATTGCGACTTCGAAGTGGTCGCCGGTGAGGCCGGCAATCGTCAAACTAATGCCTTCGACGGCGACTGAACCTTTGAAGACGAGGTAATGCGCTATCTCTTTTGGATAGGAGATTTTGATGGTCCACGACTCGCCGTGATCCTCGACTCCGGCGAGTCGTCCGCGAGCGTCGACGTGGCCCTGCACGATGTGACCGCCGAGCCGGGTCGCCGGGGTGACCGCGCGTTCGAGATTTACGGGCGTTCCGGGTTTCAGTCGACCCAGCGTGGAGCGGGCCAGGGTTTCTTTCGAAACGTCGGCTGCGAACGAATCCGGATGGATGTCGAGGGCCGTGAGACAGACGCCGTTCACCGAAATCGAGTCGCCATGATTCGTGCCTTCGGTCACGAGCCGCGCGCTGATGACGATCCGTGCGTTCTCACCGCGCTCCTCGATGCTGCGGACGCTGCCGAGTTCTTCAATTATGCCGGTGAACATTCGGAATTCTTTCCATCATCAGTGCGAAAACTTCGTCGGCCGATTTACCGGTTGAGTCTATGACGATTGCGTCGTCTGCGACTTTCAAAGGCGAGTCGACGCGCGTTGAGTCGCGTCTGTCGCGCTCGATCATGTCGGCGAGTGTCGCAGCAAACGTCGCGGACAAGCCGGACGTCTGATCTTCGTTGAACCGTCGTTCAGCACGTTCTTCCGGCGCGGCCGTGAGGAAAAACTTGATGTCCGCATCGGGAAAAACGACCGTTCCGATGTCGCGGCCATTCAGCACCGCGCCTCGCCGCCCCATCATTCGCTGGCGCGCGACCATCGCGCGTCTGACGCCGGGATTTGTCGAAACGACCGAAGACATCGCGGTCACCTGCTCGGTGCGAATCTGTTCCGTGATGTCACGCCCGCCGAGTAAAACTGTTAACGAATCAGGATCGCCCTGCAGATCGATGTCGATTTCGTGGGCCAATGAAGCGACGGCGTCAGCGTCGTTCGGATCGACTTGCGCGTCGATCACTGCGAGCGCGACTGCGCGATACATCGAACCCGTGTCGATGTACAGAAGACTCAGCGCCCGGGCCAGCATTCGGCCCAGCGTCGACTTCCCGGAGCCCGATGGGCCATCAATCGCGATGATCATCCTGATAATCCTGTAAAATCCTGAAATCCTGTCTAACATGGGACAGGATTGACAGGATCCTCATGATTTACATGATTCTAAACAAACGCTGCGAACACTTCGTTCGACAAGAGTGCACCAGTGCGCGTCAACCGGATCAAATCTCCGTCAAACTCGAGCAGGCCCGCCTTACAAAATCGATCCAAATCCTCGCCGTGCTCGTTACGCAGATCGACTCCGAACGATTCACGATACTCACGCACGTCGATGCCCCGCATCATCCGCATTCCGAGAAAGAGTGCCTCAGCACGCACGTCGTTCACGCTCAACTGTTGTTCGTCGACGACTGGAGACACGCCGCTGTCTACGAGCTCAACGTATTTCCGCACGTCGCGTTCGTTCGACCAACGGCGGGCTTGCCCGTCATACGAGTGTGACGAACAACCAAAACCGTAATACGGCTCGCCAGTCCAATACTTCACGTTGTGCCGCGAATGAAAACCAGGCCGGCAGAGGTTCGAGATTTCATAATGTTCGTAACCGGCTTCCGAAGCCTGTTCCAGCATCCATCGATACATCACTCCAGCAAGATCCTCGTCGGGAACTGGTTGAAGCCCGCGGCGAATGTGTTCCGCCAAAGGTGTGCCTGAATGCACTTCGAGCAGGTAAAACGAAAGATGTTCGGGCTGCAACGCCAGCGCCTGTTCGATGTTTCGTTGCCAGCCTTCGAGTGTTTGGCCCGGCAGTCCGGCAATCAAGTCGAAGCTGACGTTTGTAAATCCGGCGTCACGCAAATCGGCAAACGTTCTCAATGCGTCTGCTGCGTTGTGGGATCGTCCTAACTTCGCCAGCTCTGCGTCGTCAAAAGTTTGCGCGCCGAAACTGGCCCGATTGACGCCCAATCCGCGGAAGTCGCGAAGCTTTTCGGGCGTCGCGCTGCCGGGATTAATTTCAAGTGTCATCTCCGAAGCGTCGTCGATCTCGAAACAATCAAACAAGGCCGATAAAATCCGATCGAGCTGCGATGGCGCAAGCAGCGAGGGCGTGCCGCCACCAAAATAAATCGTGTCTACACGTTGTCCCGCAAAGTTCGACGAGCGTATTTCGCGAATGAGCGCGCGAACGTAGCTTTCTGCGAGTTCGCTTTGATAAAGACCCGTGGCGAAGTCGCAATACGAACAACGCGAACTACAAAACGGAATATGAACGTAGAGACCTGCGGCTGTCATTTAGTGCGGAAATAATAGCATGCGAGTGTACGATTTCATTTCCTGGCGTATCGTTTGACAACTCTTTCTCTCACCACATTTAGCCATAAATCCTATTCTACGGCTGGCACGCGTGTTGATAGTTTGAAAGCGGTATCAACGATCGAACTACGGAGGGAAAGAACAAATGGCTGACGACAGAATGAAGAACGACGATCAGCAGAGAAATATGGGTAGCACTAAACGTGACGATCAGGATCTCGGCCAGGGCCAGCAGACACCTGGACGAAATCCGCAGGGTGGCCAACACACGGGTGGCTACGGTGGTGGGCAGCAAGGTGGTCAACAAAAGAATCCGTCAAACATGGAAGATGATGAAGAGTTTGGCGGCGGCACAACTGGACAGCGCGGCGGACAAGGTCGCGGTGGCCAGAATCGTTAATTCATAACTCTCTTCTTTTCTGCTTGTGAGCACGGACGTTATGTTCGTGCTCTTTTTTTTCCGTAAATCTGTTTTTAATCCTGTAATCCTGTCACTTAATGCGCGTGAGACTTCCATCCCCGCTAATTGATTTACTGCTTCCACGAGCCACTCGCTCAGCTTCCGCAAAAACGCGCAGAAAATTCTCGCCGAGTACCTTTCGAATATCTCGCTCGCTGTACCCGCGCTTCAGCAACTCGTAAGTGATGTTAGGCAACATCGAAACATCCTGCGCGCCCTCGGGCATGTCGTTGGCGCCGTCGAAATCAGCGCCGATGCCAACGTGATCGATGCCGGCAACTTTGACGATGTGATCGATGTGGTCGATAAGTTTGGAGATGGGAAGCGGCGGCAGTGGATTCGCAGCCTCGAGCTTGTCGCTCTCTTCGGCTCGTCGCTCGGGATCGTTCTTGTATTTCGCGTCGATCGCGTCCTGCTGCGCCTTCAACCTCGCGTCACGTGCGGCGCTTTGCGGCGCGACAGTTTTTGCGTCGACAAATACACTGTAGAAATTAACCTGGACCACACCGCCGTTCTTCGCGATCCGCTTCAACAGATCGTCGGGAATGTTTCGCGGAACGTCGCTCAAGGCGCGCGCCGACGAATGCGAAGCAATTATCGGCGCTTTCGAAACGTCGAGCGCGTCGCTCATCGTTTTGTCGGAAACGTGCGAAACGTCGATCAGCATTCCGAGACGATTCATCTCGCGAACAACTTCCTTGCCAAACTCGCTCAGCCCGTTATGCTTCTTCTCGCCACGACCTGCATCCGCCCAGTTGTTGGTGTTGTTCCACGTCAGCGTCATGTAACGAACGCCGAGCCGGTAAAACTCGCGTAACGCCGGCAACGAATCTTCGATCGCATGACCACCCTCGATCCCCATCAACGCCGCGACTTTCCCGAGCCGCTTGGCACGACGAATGTCGGCGACTGAAGTCGCAAACATCAAATCACGCGGATGGCGTTCGACTGCGCGATAAACTGAGTCGATCATGTCGAGCGTGCGACGCGCCGCGCCGCCGTTTTCGACGTACCACGGTTTGATGTAAAGCGAGAAGAATTCGCCCGTCAGTCCGCCTTCTTTCATCCGCGCGATGCTCGTGCGATACGGAGCGGGTGGAGTGCCGCTCAGATCGAAATCGTCGTTGGTCATTGGTGTCGTGACGTCGTTGTGCGTGTCGATGACGATCGCGCGGCGATGAATTTGGAGTGCTCGCTGCCAGAGTCTCTCGTCGCGCGGCTCCGTTTGAGTTTGCGCGAGAGTTGGGGCAACGGCGGCAAACACGAGCAGGCAGACGGCTGCCGGACGAAGCAGTTTTCGCAATGTCATGTATTCACCTTTCATTTTGTCGGGCTGGTACGAACATACAATGTGGCGCGCCACGTTGTCACCTCGCTTGATCGCGCATTATTATCCAGCCGTCATGTCGATTCTCATTGCCGAAGATAACATGGCCCAGCGCCATTACCTCCGCGAGATTCTCGAAAAGGAATTTCCCACGCACGTGCCGGTGTTCGAAGCAGGCGACGGCGAGGAAACCGTCAAGATCGCGCTCGACCAAAGGCCGGACGTCTGCATACTCGACATCCAGATGCCCAAGCTCTCGGGCGTGAAAGCCGCGCGCGCCATCTGGCGCGACTTCCCAACCGCGCGCATCATTTTCTGGACTCAGTTTCCGCACGAGATCTACATCAACGAGATCCGCAAGATTGTGAAGTCAGTCGATCCTCCGCCGGCTTACGGTTTCATTCACAAGAACAACCCGGAGTCGCGGTTCCTTCGTTTCGTCGCCGCAGTGCTCGAAGACGGCGCCGACATGATCGATCCGGCATTCAAGGATTCGTTCAAGCGGCCGCTGTTGACGGAGTTTGAAGCTGAAGCCCTTTACTACCTCGCGCTCGGACTTTCAAACTGGGCCATCGCGCGCAAGTGTTCGCTGAGTTTGCGTGGAGTGGAGAGCAGGCTGGCGACGCTTTACGAAAAGCTCTTCGTTTCGACCGCCGAAGGAACTGACCAGGAGGCCTACGAGAAACTCGCTTACAACATCCGCACGCGCGCGTTCTTTGAGGCGCTGCGCCGTGGCCTGCTCAACAGCGACGAGCTCGAGAAAGCGTCGACCGATCTCGAAGCGTGGCTTCAGAAAGATCAGAAACGTTTCAACGAAGAACAGAAAAAAGAACTCGCCTCCAAGAAAAAATGAGGCCACCAAAGGGCACAAAATTTTCTCTCAAAGCAATTTGTGCATTTTGTGGTCTTCTGTTGTTGGTAGCGATTGTCTCCTTCGCCCAAACCGGTGAGCCACAAACCGGCGACCCGCAAGCGCAAGCATCACCTTCACCTTCGCCTTCACCGTCTCCATCGCCCTCGCCAACGCCGATCACAGGTCTTCATCAGTGGGGCGCAGTCACGCTCTTCCACGGTTTGCCGTCAGACCGTGTGCACGCGATCGCGCAAACGCCTGACGGCGCGATGTGGTTTGGCACTGAAACGGGTCTTGCAAAATTCGACGGACGCCGCACTCAGGTTATCAACGACCCTGCATTGCCCTCTGGCCGCATCCTCGCACTTCAAACGGATCCGGAAGGCGCGATGTGGATCGGCGCCGAAGCGGGCGCGGTGCGTTTCAACGCCGGCGAGTTCATAAAAATCAACGAGACATCGGGCCAGACGATCAGCGCGATCGTCACGCCGCAAAAAAACGTGGCGTTGATGACCAGCGAACAAGGGCGCATCTACGAGAGCCGCGCTCGCGCAGTCACTGACGTTGTCAGCAGCGGCCTTGCCGACAGCGAGACAACAACTGTCACTCGCACCCTGATCGACACTCGCGAACTTCTAAACCAACCACTCGAAACCGCGGACCGGTATCAGACTGGACCACTCACGCTCACGAGCATCACTTCTGCAAACAACCGGCTGTTCGTCGGCACACTCGGCCGCGGCGTCCTCGAGATTGCGAATGGCGCCGTGAAAGAACCACCAACACGCCCCGCCGTATACTTCATCAACGCGCTCGTACAGGACAAAGCAGGCAAGCTCTGGGCGGGAGCGCGCGCAAAAAAGGAAGAACCCGCAGTGCTTTCCGGAGACGAACCTGCGAACCTCAAACGTCACGAAGCAACGACCGGAGCAGTGATGACGCTCGAGCCCATCGGCGACGAGATGTGGGTGGGCACTGACGGGCGCGGCGTGTTTCGTATTTCAGAAACGAAGGTCCAGCGGTTCACCTTCGATGGAACTGCCGGTGGTTTGCGTTCAGATCACGTGTACGCGATCTTCGCCGACCGCGAAGGAGTGATCTGGTTTGGCACCGATCGCGGCGTTTGCCGATACGATCCACACGCGCCGCGCGTTGAATCAGTCGGCGACAACAGCGATACCAACTTCATCCGCTCGCTTTACCAGGCAAGCAGCGGGAAAATGCTGGCGGGTACGAATCGCGGACTGTTTGTTTACGACGAGCAAACGTCCGCATGGAACGCCGTGCCGGCTCTCGGCCGCAACATCATCTACGCAATTGCGGAAGATAAATCGCAACGATTACTCGTCGCGTCAGCGAGCGGTTTTTATGTCGCGCCGAAACAATCCGCGCCGTTGGAAGAACAAGTTTTCACGCGCGTGGAATCAAGTTCAGGCGCTGCAGACGCCGCGGGCAGCGTTCGTGCGATCACCCAGTTTCGCGGTGCGACGTACTTCGCGATCTTCGGGCGCGGCATCGATCGCATCGAAAGCGGCCGCACGAGTTTGACCTGGCCCAACACGACTGCAACCGCACGCGAAGTCATCAGTCTGCTTGCAGACGGGGAAGAACGACTCCTGATCGGAACAGTCAGAGACGGTGTGTTTTCGTCAGATGGAAGAGCAATTAGCGATGACCAGGCATTCGCAAAACTAAAAGGCCCGGCCGTGAGATCGATGGCGCGAACTCCCGACGGCTCGCTCTGGTTTGCGACCGGCGGCGGAGTTTTTCTTTGCAGAGCAGGCGCCGAATGCACTCTCATACTTCCAAACGTCGACGCGCGGCACATTCTCGCAATTCAATCCGACAAGACGAACGAAGTCTGGTGCGGCACGCGCGGAAATGGCCTGCTGCGCATCCTGCTCGATCCGATCGTTGGTCCAGTGGTTTCCGAGCTCGACTCAGAACAGGGACTGCCGTCGCAGAACGTGTTTGCGGTGTCGCCACAGCACAAGTCAGACGGAAACGATCTGTTACTGATCGGCACGAATCGCGGTATTGCGCGCTACGAACCTGGACGGCTCGAGCCTTCGCTGTCAGTCACGCGCATCGTGAGCAAACGCGTGCACGCGCCCGCTGAGTTGCAAGCCGGATTGACGCTCGAGTACCCGCAGAACAGTTTGCTTCTGGATGTCGCCGCGATTAGCAGTCGCACCTTCCCCGAGCAGTTTCAGTATGCGTTTACGCTCGTCGACAGCCACGGACAGTCGATCAGGCAGAAGCTGTCGCGCGAATCGCAGTTCACGATGGAAGGTTTGAAGCCTGGCCGATACACGGTAACTGTGCGTGCGTTTACGAAAGATCTCGCGGCTTCAGCGCCGCTGAGTTTTTCGTTCTTCGTTGAAAGCGCGCCATTCCCGTGGACTTCGACGGCGCTCGCCATTCTCTTGGCGCTGGCGTTGCTCGCGCTGCTGTGGGCCATCCTCGAGCGACGAAGGATCGTCGCAACCAGCGCGGCGCTCGTCTCTGCTAATCGCGAGCTCGCGGACGCCCGTCTCGATCTCGCGAACGAAGCCGAACGCGAACGGCGCCGTATCTCTCGCGACCTGCACGATCAAACGCTCGCAGATCTGCGTCACCTCGCGTTGTTGACCGATCAGATCAAAGTGAACGGCGAGTCGACCGGAAACCAGAATCCGACCACCGCGCTGCGCAAGGAGATCGAAGTGATCTCGCAGGAAGTCAGGCGAATCTGCGAAGACCTGAGCCCGTCGGTCTTGCAGAACGTCGGCTTTGCAGCGGCGCTCGAGTTTGCGTTATCACATGCGGTGCAGGATGCTCCGGCTGAGAAACGATTCGTGTATGAGTTTCACTGTGACGACGCGATCGAAGAACGAAGCGACTTGCCGCCGAGCGTGCAGATGCAGATCTATCGCATCGTGCAGGAAGCCGTGAACAACATCTGGCGTCACGCCGCGGCGACAGAAGTTAAGATGTTTGTCACGACGGCGGCCGAAGGCGACTTCTCTTTGAAGATCGAAGACAACGGACGTCCGTTTGAGTCGCAGCCCACAAATTCTGAAGGACGCGGGCTCGCGAATATGCGAGCACGTGCGGCGTTGATCGATGCACGAATCGCGTGGGACGCGCGTGAAGACGGTGGAACTGTGTTTACTTTGACGAGGGCGGCGACTAGCGATGCGCGAACTGCTTAACATTTCTCCGGATGTCGCAAACGCCCTGCGCGACAGCCGCCCTGTTGTAGCGCTGGAATCAACCGTGATCGCGCACGGACTGCCGCGTCCGCAAAATCTTGAAACCGCGCAAGCGCTGCAAACAGCAGTACGTGAATCCGGTGCTGTGCCCGCGACGATTGGCATCATCGACGGCCACCTGACCGTTGGACTCGACGACGATCAGATCAACATTCTCGCGCTACAGGACAACATCAAAAAGATCAGCACGCGAGACATTCCACTCGCCGTCGCACAAGGCTGGGACGGCGCGACAACTGTCGCTTCGACGATCTGGATCGCTCATCGCGCGGCAATCAAAGTCTTTGCAACGGGCGGCATTGGTGGTGTGCATCGCGGCGCGCTGCCCGATGTGTCAGCCGATTTGCCTGAACTGGCTCGCACTCCGATCATCGTCGTTTGCTCGGGGGCGAAGATCGTGCTCGACTTGCCAGCCACCCGCGAGTGGCTTGAAACACATGCGGTCACTGTCGTCGGCTACCAGTGCGACGAGTTGCCGGCGTTTTATTACAGAGGCAGTGGTTTACCAGTGGACGCACGCGCTGACACGCCTGCCGAAGTCGCAAACATTTTTCGGGCGCAACGAGATCTTGGGATTGATTCCGCGCTGCTGGTTGCTGTTCCCGTTCCCGCGCGCGCTGAAGTTCCCGCGGAAGAGCTCCAACCCGTATTGACTACTGCTTTGGAAGATGCGGAATGGAAGGGCATCACAGGTTCGGCTTTGACGCCGTTCCTGCTGAGTCAAATGGCCGAGCGCAGCGGCGGTGCAACGTTACGAGCGAACATCGCATTGCTCGAGAACAATGCCCGCGTCGCTTCCGCGATTGCGAGGGAAGTGGTTTAGTGTCAACTCTGTGGACTTTCGTGCAAAGTGGTTTAGTGTGTTACTCTTAGTCACCCCATAAAACTTGCTATCTTGAGGAGGATCCCATGGCGGACGATAACGGACCCAAGTGTAAAAACCCACCCTGTACCTGCCCACCGCAGCCCGGTGGTAAGTATTGCAGCGCGTCATGTGAAGGCACGGGCGATACGATCGAGCTGGATTGCGACTGCGGTCACGAGGCGTGCGGCGGTAACTTCTAGGCTGAACTTACGAGATTGAGGAACCGGGCCGCGAGTTTTGGCCCGGTTCCTTCGTCTTCGTGCTTGAAGAAGACAAACGTGTTCTTCCATTTTTGAGCCTGCATGCGCGAGATCCATTTCTTCAGCTCTGATTCCGAGTAGCTCACACGCCGCAAACGCATGTAACCCCAATCCGCAGTCTTCTCGATGCGACTCGCCGGCGTCTCATCCGTGTCAAGAACAACAAGCGCGCGGTTCTGACTTCGAAGCAACGCGAACACGTCGTCGTCAATCCACGTCGGATCTTCAAGCTGAAAAGCAGTTGGTATATCCGCGGGCAGATCTTTCAGGAACGTCTCTAAACGCTTGATGTCCTTCTTCATGTCTGCCGGCAGCCGAAAGAACACGACACCCAAACGATCCTCGAGCGCTGACATTCTTTCGAACATCAACCTGGTTTGCCAGGTGCAATCTTTGAGTCGCCTGAAGTGTGTAATTGTTTGTGAGGCTTTCACTGAGAAGCGGAAATTGCCGGGAACCTGCGCCTTCCAGCTTTCCACCACGTTCTCCGGCGGCAGACGATAGAACGTGTTGTTCAGCTCCACCGCATCGAAGCGCGAAGCATAGTAGGGCAGCATCTCTTTCGCCCCTGTCTGCTGCGGATAAAAACTTCCCTTCCACTCCTTGTAACTGTAACCGCTGGTTCCGACGTAAAGACTCATTGCAAAGAACTACTTCGGCATCTTGATCAGGATGTTTGTCGTGCCTCCTTCGGCAACAACTGTGACCGTGGTTCTGTCACTCTTGAGGATGACACTCGAGGGAGTCAGCCGCACCACTTTTTGGGAATTGAGCGCGTTCCGGTACCACGCTTCCACGTCGTTGACCGAATCTGAGGTTTGCAGGTGCAGCGCGCGGCCATCCTCCGTCGTCATATCGAGAACTGTTCTCGCGCCGGGATAACTCAGGTTGGACGATGACGCTCGGTGGTTGCGGAGTGCCATCACTCCCGCGACGGTCAACACGCCGACCACTACGATTACGAGCGCTGATATCAACAGCGCGCGGCGGTTTGAAGAACTCTTTCGATCGACAGCTTCAGCGGATCGCGACCAGCGCCCAGGTCCGGTTTCTCTCGACTCGAGTCTCTGAGTCGTGACTCCATCATTCTGGTCCAGCAGCGTCGTGGTCTGTTCTGAAGCCAGAATCGCGCCCGTGTCGACAGGTGCGCCACACTGTCTGCAATAACTCGTGCCGGGCGGACAATCAGCGCCACATTTTTGACATTTCATGACGTGCATCTCGACCTGGTGTTCAGTTTCCTGAACATACTGCTGTCAACCTGTTGTCGCGTCAAGCGTTTCTGTGGTACACATGCCCAAAAATCAAAGCGAGGTTGCGTGTCGACTGTTACTTCTAACATCGAATCAGTGCTTCAGGAAGAGCGCGTATTCCCCCCGCCCGAGTCTTTTTCAAAACAGGCCCATATCAAGTCTCTCGAAGAGCTCGAACAACTTCGGGCCGAGGCGGCCGCGGATCCGGAAGCGTTCTGGAGCCGCATGGCGGAGGAGCTTCATTGGTTCAAGAAGTGGGACACGGTGCTGAAATGGGAGCCGCCACATGCCGAATGGTTCGGCGGCGGCAGGATCAATATCTCCTACAACTGCCTCGATCGTCACCTGCAAACGTGGAGACGAAACAAAGCGGCGCTCATTTGGGAAGGCGAACCGGGCGATACACGTACGTTCACCTATCAGCAACTCCACACGGAAGTCTGCAAGTTTGCGAACGTACTCAAACACGCAAACATCAAGCGTGGAGATCGAGTCGCGCTTTACATGCCGCTGATTCCGGAGTTGGCGATTGCAATGCTCGCGTGTGCGCGCATCGGCGCGACACATTCCGTTGTGTTTGGTGGTTTTTCGAGTACCGCATTGATCGACCGGATCACTGACGCAGAGTGCAAGCTTGTCGTGACGGCTGATGGTGGTTGGCGACGCGGCAATGAAGTAAAACTCAAAACTGCTGTTGACGAGGCGTTGAAATCAACTCCGTCCGTCAACGCTTGCATCGTCGTGCGACGCACGGGAACTCCGCAGCATATGGAGCCGGGTCGTGATTTTTGGTGGCATGAGTTGATGGAGACTGTCGACGCAAACTGTGCCGCCGAAGAGTTGGACAGTGAACATCCGCTGTACATTCTCTACACGTCGGGAACGACTGGTAAGCCGAAAGGCATTTTGCACACGACCGCCGGTTATCTGCTGCAAGCGCACCTCACGACGAAGTGGGTCTTCGATCTCAAGGACGAAGATGTTTACTGGTGCACGGCCGATATCGGTTGGGTAACGGGTCACAGTTATGTCGTCTATGGACCGCTGTCGAACGGCGCAACTGCGTTGATGTACGAAGGGGCGCCGAATTTCCCGGAGCCCGATCGCTTTTGGACCATGATCGAGCGCCATCGAGTAAACGTGTTCTACACTGCGCCGACGGCGATCCGTGCGTTCATCAAGTGGGGCGAGCATTGGCCGTTAAAACACGATCTTTCGAGTTTACGTCTGCTCGGCACGGTAGGTGAGCCGATCAATCCCGAGGCGTGGATGTGGTATCGCGAAGTGATTGGCAAAGGGCGATGTCCGATTGTCGACACGTGGTGGCAAACTGAAACCGGCGCGATCATGATCACCCCAATTCCAGGCGCCACGCCGACCAAGCCCGGTTCGGGGACGAAGCCTTTCCCGGGCATCGATGCGGATGTGATGACGCGTGATGGTAAATCTGTAGGAGCAAACGAAGGCGGTTATCTCGTGATCAAACGGCCGTGGCCGTCGATGCTGAGGACGATTTGGGGCGACGATGAACGTTACCGCCAGCAGTACTGGTCTCAAATCGAAGGCATTTACTTCGCCGGCGACGGGGCGAGATGCGATTCAGATGGTTATTTCTGGATCATGGGGCGCATCGACGATGTTATTAATGTAAGCGGGCATCGACTTGGAACTGCGGAAATCGAGAGCGCGCTGGTGTCGCACAGCGCGGTCGCGGAAGCCGCGGTTGTCGCGCGTCCGGATGAGTTAAAAGGCTCGTCGATCGTTGCGTTTGTGACTCTCGAGGGTTCGCATAATGCGTCCGATGCTTTGAACCAGGAGTTGCGCGCGCACGTAGCTAAAGAGATTGGCGCGCTCGCTCGGCCCGACGACATCCGATTCACCGACGCGTTGCCAAAGACGCGTTCGGGCAAGATCATGCGCCGGCTCTTGCGCGAGATTGCAACGAGTGGATCGGTGGCGGGCGACGTTACAACGCTCGAGGATTTTTCGGTGCTCGAGAAACTGAGAGCTGAAGAGGAATGAGGAGGCATTGAATGCCACGGCAAATGGAATCTGACAATCGTTCTGGACCACGTTACCTCGCGAGTCTCGAGGTTAAAGCCGAGTGGGACGATTCGGGCGGCACACACGTCGTCGCGGAAGGTACCACCGAGAACGTTGGACCAGAAGGCACGCTCGTGCACTTACCACGCCAACTCCCTGACGTCGGCAGTCGTGTGCGTCTCGAAGTTCTGAACGAATCCGGCGAGCGGCTCCAGGTAATTGCCGAGGTTCTTCGCATCGAACGGCATCCGGGACATCCACTGGCAGCGCTTCAATTGCTCGGTGAAACTGACGAATGGAAAGGTTTGATCTGGGAGCCGGCTGCTCCTCGCATCACGCCACCGCCGGAGCCTGAAGGCGAAGGTGGCGAAGAAACCGAACCAGAGGACGATATAACTCACTGACCTTCTTGCGAAACGGCTTTGCACAAAAATTCTTTTAATTGCTTCTTCTCTGTGCAACCTCCGTGTTCTCTGTGTCTCTGTGGTTAAATACTGCTTAGTAAAAACAACCACTGAGACACAGAGAACACGGAGGTTGCACAGAGAAGAGCGCGAACAGCGACTTTTTCGACGGTGAATAAAGAAACAACCAAGGAAACGGCCGCAACAGCAGCCAAGGCAGCGGTCGAAGCATCGGGAATCCCGACGCGCACGGTGCTGCGAGTCATCATTGTTCTGTTGACCGTGCTCGTGGTTCTGTGGGTGATCTCCAAGCTTACGGGAATCATCCTGCTGCTCGTCTTGTCGATCTTTTTCGCGTACCTGGTGTCGCCGCTGGTCGAGTTTATACGCCGTCCGCGAACCTTCTCTCGCAAGACCTTCGCGATACCGAAAGTCTTCGCAATCACGATCGCTTACCTTCTGATTCTCGCGGCGCTACTGCTCGCAATCTTCGTCATCGTACCGAGCCTCAGCACACAGTTTCCTCAGTTTGCTGTGCAGGCGCAGGAGTACTGGCAATCGCTCGGCGACAAGATGCAACAGCTCGTCAAATACTCGCGCCGCATGCCGCAGCCTATCGTCCAGGCATTGAATGATGCGATTCCTCAGGTACGCGACACGGTAATTCATACGGTCCAGGAATTCTTCGCCGCATCGTTGGCGTATGTGATCTATCTGCCGTGGCTCGTCCTGATTCCGATTCTGGCTTTCTTCCTGCTCAAAGACGCCGAGAGCTTTCGCCGCTCAGCTTTGCTGATGCTTCCGCGCGGCCGTTGGCGATGGCGTGGTGACGAGTTTTTCCAGGACATCAACAGCACCCTCGCCGCCTACATTCGCGCACAATTGACGGCGTGCCTGTTTATCGGCTTCGTCTGCGGGCTGGGGTTTACGCTGCTGGGCATCCCCGGTGGCTTGGTGATGGGATTCCTCGCGGGGCTTTTTGAGTTCGTTCCGCTGATTGGACCATTAACGATCGCAATCCTAGCTGCATTGCTCGCCACGTTTCACGCCGGACCGTTCAATGCTTTCCTTGTGTTGCTGTTCCTTGGCGTTTTGCGAATCGTCCAGGACTACGCAATTTATCCGCGACTAATCGGACAAGGCATTCATCTTCATCCACTCGCCGTGATTTTCGCCATTCTCGCCGGTGAAAAACTCGCCGGCGTCGCAGGCATCTTTCTCGCGATTCCAGTCGTAGCGATTTTGACGGTGAGTTATCGACACTGGATGGAGCATCGGGGCAGTGAAGGTATTGCAGACCTACTGGAACCGACACCACCTGAGCCGATCGATCCCGCAAAACTCGGGCCGGCGCAGAGAGTGTTAACCAACGAACTCCACTCAAACACCACGCCGGAACAAATGGAGCTTGCGCGCCCGGATTTGACGACTGGTGAATTAAAAATGCCGGAAGAGGTCAGGCAGCAGCTCGATGACGCTTCATCAGCTCCACAAACCGCTGAAAATGATGCTCAGCATCGTGTGGACCAGGCGCAGCCTCCGGATGATATTGAACTGAGATCACCGGAAGAGTCCGATGACGCATACCTTCAACACACTGATCGTTGAGGTTGATGTGAGTAATCTCGACGTCGGATGGAAGACTCTCCGCGTTCACTGCAAAGCCGTGATTGTGTGAAGTAATTTCGACCCTTGGGTGCGAGACTTCTTTCACCGGCTGGTTCCCGCCGCGATGACCAAACGGCAGCTTGAACGTCTTCGCTCCAAACGCGCGTCCAAGCAACTGGTGTCCAAAACAGATTCCAAACATCGGCACGTTCGACTTCAACAAGTCGCGAATCTCTGCGACTTCCTTGTTCATCGACGCGGGATCGCCTGGTCCGTTCGACAGGAAGATTCCATCGGGATTGAGCGCTAACGCGTCCTCGGCTGACGTCGACGCAGGCACGACCGTTGTGCGCACGCCGAGTTGAGCCAGTTCGCGAAGCGAGTTTCTCTTCACACCAAAATCGAAACAGACGACGTGAAAGCGTTCTTCTCCTTCGGCGGGAACCTCGTAAGGCGCGCCGGTGGTTACGACGCTCGCGAGCTCGCGGTTTTCCATCGGTGGAGATTGGCGTGCTTTTTCGACGAGACTCTTTTCATCGAGATCGATCGTTGAAAGACACGCGCGCATCGCGCCCTTGTCGCGGATGTGGCGCACGAGCGCGCGTGTGTCGATGCCTTCGATCGCGACGATGTTCCAGCGCTTCAAATACGACTCGAGACTTTCCTCGGCGCGCCAGTTGGACACGATCCTGCTGGCCTCGCGCACGACGAAGCCCTCGACCCACGGGCGCACAGATTCAGCGTCGGCTTCGTTGACGCCGTAGTTGCCAATCAGCGGATACGTCATGCAGACGATCTGGCCTGCGTAGGAAGGATCGGTGAGAACTTCCTGGTAGCCGGTCATTGAAGTGTTGAAGACCATCTCGCCGCAAACTTCACCCTCCGCGGCCCACGACCGACCACGAAACGCACGACCGTCTTCAAGTGCGAGAAGTGCCTGGGGTTTATTTGTCATCTTGTGAATCCTGGAAATCCTGCAAATCCTGTCTAAAGCGTGGGACAGGATTAACAGGATTTGCAGGATTTACACGATTTCACTGGCTGCTCTTAATAAACTGCTGTGCCTCGTTCAACCAGCGCTTGCTCGCGCGATACTTGTAAGCCGGCGCGGTCTTCACCGCCTCGATACACGCCTGCATCAAGCTCGTCGCCTCTCGCTTGTGACCGAGCCCTGCGTGCGCGCGGCCCATCAGGTAAAGCCCTTCGGGATCTGACGGCCGGTGCTCCAGAAACTCGTCCAGCGCCGTGCGAGCATCTTCAAATTGTCCTGCCGCGATGTACGTCGCCGCCACCTCACGCCAAACCTCGTGCTGCGAGTGTGCCGGATTTCTCATCACGACGTGTTCGAAGTTGTGAATTGCGTCCGGATATCTCTTCTGCTGACGCGCGATGCGCCCGAGTTGATAACTCGCGTCAATCTCCTCCGCATCGATCTGGAGGGCACGTTCAAATCGCTCGCGCGCCTGGTCCAACTCACCACGGCTCTGGTGAATCAGCCCGAGGTTGTAGTGCGCGGACGCATCCGCGGGATTCAATGTTGCCGATTCAAGATTCTGCTTGAACGCTGCTCTTGCGCGATGGCTCCCAAGAATGTCGCTGAAGTAACCGCGCAGAAGAATGAACAGCAGAAACAAGAGAAACGGCGATCGCGGAAGCGCTGAGACAACCATCTCCACAACCGGGAGGAAAAACTGCGCCGTAAACACTGCGATTAAAGTCACGAAAAACGAACGGATCAGCGAGGTACGGAAAGCGTCTTTCACGCCCAGCAGGATGCCAACAGCAAAGAACAACAGGCGCGATATGTTGAAGAGTTGCTGCGAAAGAAGCGGCGGATTACTGAACAGGTGATCTGCGGCGGCCTGAAACTGTGCGTCAGCCGGCAACATCGCACGCGTTTGATCCGCGTGCTGAATCATGCTTGCGACCTGTTGCGCCTGCATTCCCGAATAGTGGAGCAAAGCAGCGACGATGATGGCGAAGATGTTTGCAGCCGTCAGCACATAAAACATCGTAGCCGCTACCGGCGCGTATTCCTGCGTGATGACTACGCGGAAACTTCCTCGCCGCTCAAACATGTTTGCAATCAACGTGAGGATCGGAACCAGCACGACCGCCACCAGCACCACAAACTTCGCCGCCTCGAACAGTTCCGGATAAATGCCGCCGCCGGATCCAATCGTCGGCAGACCGGAAAACCTTTTCGTTATGACGTTGTAAACAACCTGACTGAGGAAAACGGTGAGAGCTACCGGCGCCAACGAACCACGATCGCGCATTGCCCGCAGCCCGCGTGCAGGAGCGTAAAAGATCATGAGCAGCGAACGCAGCCAGTCAATCATATCTGTTGGTGTTCAAGGCTGTTACTCCGGCGGAGCGCTGGCCGGAGAATCCTGGAATTCCGGCGTGTAGGGTCTTGGCGGTTGGTTTGCTCGAAGGTGAATGTCCTCGTGATGGATCACGCTCGCGGCGGTCAGCGGCCAGTAGCGAAAGAGCGCCTTGCCGTAGATGTATTTCTTCGGCACCAAACCCCAATACCGCGAATCGCTCGAATTGTCGCGATTGTCACCCATCACAAAATAGTAGTTGGCTTTGACATCAACTTCAGCCGAGCTTCGATTCGACAAGTTCAGCCGCGGGTCGAGGTAAGTCTCTTCGATGTCGCGGCCATTCACGCGCACAATTCCTTCGTGCACCTCAACCCTGTCGCCGGGCAGTCCGATGACGCGTTTGATGTAACTCTTCGAAGGGTCTTCGGGAAACCAGAAAACGACGATGTCGCCGCGATCGATCTTCGGCGCCCAGCGATACTCGTCGTAGTAGATCAACTTGTTGACGAAGATTCGTTCGCCGTCGTGCAGCCGTGGCAACATCGACGTGCCTTCAACTTTCACTGGCTGCACGACGAACACCACGACGAGCGCGGCGATCATCAGTGCGAAGATCAGATCGCGAAGAAGTAGACGTGCCTCCGACCAGAGATCGTTTCGCGAGGCATCTTCCGGCTTGTGTACCTGGATATCTTTGTCGTCGTCGACGTGAATACCACCGAACGGCGGCGGTCTGCGTTTTCGAATCCCGAACATAATCGGTTTTGAGGTTACTTTCACCTCTTGCGGTTGTCAAACTATTGAGTCCATTCGTCTCAAAGCCCTTTTCCTTGACAGGCTTTACCAACGCTCTCTATCATCCTCGCCTGCACTTTGCGTCCCCAGGAGGAGCAGAAAAGAGGCCCCTACACGTGATCAAGTTAGACATCATCAATCGCGTTGCTGATAAGACCGGCGTGCCGAAGATGAAGGCTGAACAGGCCGTCGAAGCTCTTTTTCATTCGATGAAAGAAGCGTTGACCAGGGGTGAGCGGATTGAGCTCCGCGGGTTCGGTGTGTTTGTCGTGAAGCCGCGAAAACGCGGTGTCGGGCGCAACCCTCGCACCGGCGAGGAAGTCGCGATTCCGTCAGGGAAGACGATCCGGTTCAAGCCGGGTAAGGAGTTGCAAGCGCACGAGGACGGCGAGACGTTGGTTGATGATACAAACGACGACGACGAGGATTTCTAAGTAAGGCCACAAAGAGGCACAAAAGTCACAAAATTGATTGGTTGTTTTTTGTGACTTTTGTGCCTTTTTGTGGCTGAAACAGGTTTATGACACGAGAGTGGCGACTGCACGGCGGGTTATTGATTCTCACCATCATCACCACCACTCTGGCAGGTATGATGCTCGCCGCGCCTCCGTTGCCGCCGCTTGAGCCGCCACTCGCAAACCTCCTCGATTACCTGCTCTATGTTCCTCGTACTTATTTTTATTCGATCATAGCGCTGATTCAAGCCGGCCTGGAATATCCTGCGCTGATCGCGGATGGCGCCACGTTCTCAGCCTCATTGCTGGCAATCCTGTTCTCGCACGAAATGGGACACTATCTCGCGTGCCGCTACTACAAAGTTGATGCGACGCTTCCGTACTTCATCCCCGCGCCGCCGTTGTTTCTCGCTGGAACGTTCGGAGCGTTCATCAAGATTCGCTCGGCCATTCCGACGCGCCGCGCGTTGTTTGACATTGGTCTTGCTGGTCCACTGGCGGGATTTGTCGTTGCCGTTCCTGTGTCGATCATTGGCGTGCTGACGGTCGGACCGTCAGTGCCGGCTGCGGACCATTTGATCTACTTCAACGACCCGCTGCTGTTTCGATTGATAGCCAAGCTCGGTGGTATACCGCTCGATCGCAACTCACCGATCAATCCTTACTACATGGCCGCGTGGATCGGTCTGCTGGTGACGAGTTTGAACTTGATGCCGGTGGGCCAACTTGACGGCGGCCACGGAACGTTCGCGCTCTTCGGCGGGCGTGCTCATCGTCTGATTGGGCGTTTAGCTTTCGGAGTGATGTCAGTACTGGCGCTGCTGGGATTCTTTTTGCACGGCAGCCCTAGCGGCTTTCTCTACGCAGTTCTACTGGCCGTCGTCCTGCGTCTCCCCCACCCTCAACCACAAATGATGGAGCCCCTCGGAACGAAGCGCATCGTCATCGCAATCGTCACCCTTCTCGTCTTCATCCTCTGCTTCTGGCCCTTCCCAATCACGATCACGTGAGCGGGATCAAAGGTGGGACACGGGAACTTCTTCTACGCGTTCAGAAGGCTTGGCGCCGGTGGCGACGTCGTGCACGGTGTGAAGAATTTCAGCACTGTAATACCTCAAGCCACATTTATCACAGACGCCAACTACGATACCTTCCAGAATGATGAAACCCTTCTTGTGCTTGAAGGCCTCTCGCGCAACTTTCTTCGGCCGGACAGTCCCGTCGCAGTGTTCACACGGATAACCGTAAGCAGCGTTTTTAGTGGTATCTGTTGACTTCATAAACTGTGATAATCAAAAAGCGATCGACTCCATGAAATCGGCCAACGACGCCGACGAGTCTCTCGCCATCTAAGGCAAAACCTTCGACCGTGTATTTCGTTCCGCGAGCATCAACTCTATCTCTTTTAACAACACGTCCATTCAGGACCGCTTCTTCGATATCGAGGAGATCGAGATCGTCTTCCGCCATCTCTTCGACGGCGTGAATAGTCATATCATATTGTCGCAGAAGAATCCTTTGACGGATCCGTTCAATGAGTCGGTGAGGCACGCACGGAGTTTACCAGAAAAACATCCCAGCATGCTCAGCTCGCCGCGGCAGCGGGTAACAAGCCCTTGATCTCGCGGACGACGCGGGCGACTTCTTCCTGGTTAGCCAAGGCGATCATGAAGAATTTATAACCCTGATGGAAACAGATGACGCCGTTTGCAAATAACCAGACGCCGTCGAGAAACGGGTTGCCGCCTAACAACCAACTGATCGGGGCGCCGACAATCGGGCCGGGCTGGAAGATCTGGGCCCACATCGCTGCGCCGGCGGCGCAACTGAATGCACCTAACAACGGCGCTCCAACGTACTTCACAATCTTTCGCTCAAACTCTGCGCGCTGCTGTTCAGCTTCGCCGAGCTCACCACGCCCGATCAAATCTTCCTGCTTCTTCAAATAATCGTCGAACTTCTCACTCGCCTTGCGCAGTCCGTAAACCGGAAGCGCCGAGTGCGTCAACCAGTGTGGATGTGCGCCCAGTAGCACCGAATCCAAGCCCGGAAACGCAGCACCCGCCCTTATACCCAAAACCAGCGAAACAGAAACGACTGCGGCCTTGCCTGGATTCTCTTTGATCCAGTCGCGGGCTTTTAGAAGACCTGAAGTCGCGGCGGTAGAAGCGCGTGTGAAACTGGCGCCAGTGTTGTAGAGGTGCGAAGCTCGGTCGTAGTAAGTCTTCGCGTCGTCAAACACGCGCTTACCCGTGTCGCCCGCAACGTCTTTAACGACCTTCCCGGCCTTCTTCACGTTCTTGACTGTTTCCGAGGCAGCTCGTCGCGCGGTCTCGCCAACCTCTTCTTCGTCGCTGAGCTTCTCGGCTTCGGCGCGAATTCGTTCAGCGCCGCTGGCCATCGTCTCAGCGCCGCGCTTCGCCGCTTCGCCTGCCGCGCGCGCACCCTCGCCGACAATGTCGGAGATCGCGTATTTCTCGTCGAGCTCGCGAGCCTTCCGGCGCGCCGCCTGTTGCCACTCGTCAAACTTTTCCTTGTAATCAGCCATTCTATCCTCGCGGTGCAAGTCCCAGATTTCCATCGCCTTGTACGTCACCCGCGGCTACCGAGTTCGACCTCACCGGCTCCAGCGCGACCACGCGATCGCGTCCATTTCTCTTCGCCTCGTACAAAGCAATATCCGCCGCCTTGACGATATCAGCAGCAGTTTGCGCGTCGCTCGGACATTCTGCAACCCCAAAACTCGCCGTAATATGACCTGCCTTCGGAATCTCGATCGCCTTGATTGCGAGTCGCAAACGTTCGGCGACTTCGACTCCACCTTCTTTGCTCGTCTCGACGAGGAGTACAGCAAACTCTTCGCCTCCGATACGTGCGGCTAGATCGATGCCTCGCGTGCCTTCTCGCAGCGCTCGTCCGATGCGCCGTATCGCGTCGTCGCCGGCGTCGTGACCAAAGTTGTCGTTGAGGTTTTTGAAACTGTCGATATCCAGCATCAACAGGCTGAACGGACGCTCAAACCTCTGCACACGTCCCACTTCACGTTCCAACTGTCGCTCAAATCTGCGGCGGTTTGCGAGACCAGTCAGATGGTCCGTGAACGCTGCCTCTTCACAAACGTCGAGATACGCTTTGAACTCGAGCAGCGTCCTGGTCCGGGCCAGCAAGAGGTCCAGGTCAGTCGGATCTGTGATGTAGCCCAACGCGCCGACCTCTGACGCTCTTCGCAGATCTTCAGCCCTCCGGCCCCCAGCCGTTTGCATGATCACCGGGATAAACTTCGTGACCGGATTGGCCCTGATTCGCTGGGCCAACTCGTACCCATTCATGCGCGGCATCATGACGTCCGTTATCACGAGGTCAGGTTGATAAGACTCGATGGCGGCGAGCGCTTCGTCACCATCAGTTGCAGTGGTTACGGAATAGCCTGCAAGGCTTAATGCAGCCTCGATCAGGCGCAATTTGTCTGGATTATCGTCGACGACGAGGATGTTGGATTTCGAGTCCATAAAACAGGAATGTTCAACTTTATTGATCTTGCGCCCTCAGAATGTTCATGCTACAGTTCGGGCCTCGGTTAACGTTCGTAGCCGGTACTCGCCTTAGCATCGTCAATAGATTCAATCGAGAGAATAACAAGCCGGGAAACAACGCGGGTTTCCTTACAATCGTCGTAGCAATTAACCCGCACCGGACCACTGCGAACAAAGAGCTATAAGCAGCTGCGGCAACCGATTCAAGCGGGAAACTGTAACTCGATGCCCGAAGGGACATGGAGATGAACGCCCTGCAGGAACAAAAACGCGCCCTTTCCAGCACAGTGGGATCCGAAGCTTGGAATTCACGTGACTTGAAGTCGCG
>JADMIO011204624.1_pt1 | contig 62309 bp, 57 predicted proteins | sample 8958161 | NCBI WGS metagenome assembly JADMIO01 (sample SAMN16585339, study PRJNA669376) | soil metagenome | isolation source: Crop rotation soil | place: USA: Cullars Rotation, Alabama | collected 2011 | reverse complement strand
CCCGCCGCTCCCGGACGACGAGCGTGCCCGCCGCCAGATCACCGAGGCGCTGGTTGCGCCCGCTGAAGAGGACGCTGGCGGCGCCGACGGCGTAGAGCATGCCCGGCTGCATGTCGACGAGGCGCAGCAGGTTGCGGACGGCCGAAGCCATGAACCCGACCGGCTCGCCGCCGAGGCGGACGACCCGCAGGCCGGCGGCCCGCTTCCCGGGGGTTCGGCCCGACGCCAGCGTCTCGAAGGCGACGTCGTAGCCCCACATGACGAGGAACGAGGCGATGATCCCGGCCGCCAGGAAGAAGCCTCCGGAGTCGCCGGCGATGGCGCCGCTGATCAGCCACACGGCGACGAGGATGACGGCCTTGGCCAGGAAGTCGACGACCGCCCCGACGAGCCGGGAACCGACCCCGGCCAGCACGAGTTCCATCTCGACCCCCTCGGGGGTCGGGATCGTGATCCGGTCGTCGTAGGTCACGGGCTCCAGTCTGGCTGCCGGCCGGGCGGAGCCGGGCGTGCCTTCCGGCGCGAGGTCGCGAAACGTCACCTTCTGTACAACGGCCGCGGCCGGCCGTTCGTTGACCCTCTAGCCTCGGCGGCGCATGAACCTCGACGCATTTGTCCGCCAGCGCACCCCTGAGTGGGACGAGCTCGGCCAGCTGGTGGCCCGCGCCGGGCAGCGTCCGGAACGGCTGGGGCCGGCCGGTGTGCGCCGCCTGGGCGCGACGTACCGGGCCGCCGCCGCCGATCTCGCCCTGGCCCGGCGGCGCTGGCCGGGCGACCCGGTCACGGTCCGCCTGGAGGACCTCGTCGGCCGCTCCCGCCACCTCGTGTACGCCGCCGAGAGCCGCAGCGCCTCGCTCCGGGAGTTCCTCTCCCACGGCTACTGGCGCCTCGTCCGGGAGCGGATCGGGCTCGTCGGGCTCTGCTGGCTCCTGATGCTCGTGCCGGCGGTGCTGGTCGGCGTGTGGACGGCGTCCGATCCGGCGGCCGCCGCCCGGTTCTTGCCCGGCCAGTTCCGCGGCGCCGGGCAGAACACCGGCGGCGACCTCGGGATCGGCGTCGGCACGCAGGCGACGCTCGCCGGGCAGATCCTGACCAACAACATCCAGGTGTCGTTCGTGGCCTTCGCCGGCGGGATCCTGGCCGGGGTCGGTACCACCCTGGTGCTGCTCTACAACGGCGCCCTCATCGGCGGGGTGGCCGGGCTCACGATCGCCGCCGGCCGGCCGGGGCCGTTTCTGGCGCTGGTCGCCCCCCACGGCGTGCTGGAGCTGTCGGTCATCGCCGTGAGCGGGGCGGCGGGGTTCACCGTCGGGTGGGCGCTGGTCGACCCGGGCCGGCGGAGCCGCCGCACGTCCGTGGGTCTCGCCGCCCGCCGGGGGGCGGAGATCGTGCTCGGGACGATGCCGTGGTTCGTGCTGGCCGGCCTCGTCGAGGGGTTCGTCACGCCGACCAGCCTGCCGCTCGGCGGGGCGATCACGGTCGGGCTGCTGGTGGCGGCGCCGTACTGGACGCTGGTCTTCTGGCGGGGTCGGCCGGAACGTCGCCGGGAGCCGGCCGCGGCGCTGCAGGGCTAGATCCGGCTCCGGGCCTTGGCCCGCAGGTAGGCGCCGACGCAGGCCGCCGCCAGCGTCTCGGGCGGCGCTTCCAGCACCTCGGCGCCGGCCCGGGTCAGCTGGGCCGCCACCCGGGCCCGGGCGTCGAGGGCCTCGACGACGACCGAGGCGGCCAGCACGTCGCGCACCTCCGACGGCGGGGTGCGGACGGCCCGGTCGAGGTCCGGGTCGCGGACGCTGGCCACCACGACGTGGTGGCGCCGGGCCAGGACCGGCACCGCCTCGACGAGGGTTCGCGCCGCTCCGTCCTCCAGCAGGTCCGTGAAGACGATCACCAGTGACCGCTTGCCCGCCCCGACGTGGCGGAAGGCCAGCTCGTAGTCGCTGTCGGCGGCGGACGGCTCGAGATCGAAGATGGCGCCGACCACGGCCTGCCCGCCCCGCCGGCTCGGCGCGACCCGCCGGCGCACCGCGCTGTCGAAGGCGATCGCGCCCGCCTGGTCGCCGACCTCGTCGGCCACCAGCGCCACCGCCACGGCGGCGTCGAGGGCGGCGTCGAGCCTCGTCAGCGGCACCGTTCCGGGCGCCGGAGCGGCGGACGTCGGGGCGGCCATGAGCCGGCCGGCGTCGATGCAGCAGATGACCGTGCGGTCCTGCTCGACCCGGTACTGGTTACTCATCGGCCGGCCGGTGCGGGCCGTGGCCCGCCAGTTGACCTGGCGGATGTCGTCGTCGGGCAGGTAGTCGCGGATCGACTCGAAGTCGGTCCCCAGCCCCAGCGGCCCCCGGGTGAGGACGCCGGGATCGCGGAACCGGCCCTGCCGGACCGAGACGACGAGCCGGTAGGCGGCCGGCATGTCGGGATAGACGAGGACCTCGCCGGCTTCGTCGCTCTGGTGGTGGGCGCGGCCGAGCCCGAACCGTCCCTCGACCCGCACCGCCGGCGCCGGGAGCGGGTGCCGGCCCCGGCGCCGCGGAATGACGGTGGCGGCGAGGCGCCCGTCCGCCTCGCGGGGCTCGAGATCGAGGTCGGGGGGGACGGGCTGGCGGACGCGGGCGGCGGCCTCGCCGGCGTCGACGTCGATCACGAGGGGCGCCGGCACCCCGCGGGCGAGGATGGCCGGCACCGACCGCTCGAGCCGCGGTGCCCGCCGGACGGCGAAGGCGTCGCCCGCCGCCACCGCCAGCAGAGCCAGGATGACGAGGGTCGGCAGCGTCGGCGGGAGGAAGAGAAACCCGAGGGCGGCGCCGGCCAGGAGCGCGGCGAGCCGGGGCGTGGGGCTCATCAGGCGTCAGCGCGGGACGGGGACCGAGGCCAGGGCGGCGTTGATCGCGTCGTCGGGGCGGTAGCGCTCGAGTTCGGCCTCGGGCCGCAGGACGAGGCGGTGACGGAGGACGGCCGGGGCCATGGCGGCGACGTCGTCGGGGGTAACGAAGCCGTGCCCCCGCAGCCGGGCGGAGGCCTTGGCGGCGGCCAGGAGGTGGACCGCCGCCCGGGGGCTGGCGCCGAGGGCGACGCTCGGGAGCTCCCTCGTCCGGCGGACGACGGCCACCACGTAGGCGGCGACCTCGTCGGCGACGGCGGTGGCGTCGACCTCGGCCTGGGCGGCGGCGATGTCGGCAGCGCCGGCCGCCACCCGGACGTCGGCCAGCGTGGCCGGCGTGACCCCCCGGTGGCCGAGGCGCAGAATCGCCTCCTCCTCGCCGGCGGTCGGGTAGCCGACCTCGACCTTGAGCAGGAACCGGTCGAGCTGCGCCTCCGGCAGCGGGTAGGTGCCCTCGTACTCGATCGGGTTCTGGGTGGCGACGACGAGGAACGGCTGCGGGAGCGGGTGCGACACGCCGTCGACGCTGACCTGCGCCTCCTGCATGGCTTCGAGGAGGGCGGCCTGGGTTTTGGGCGGCGTCCGGTTGATCTCGTCGGCCAGCAGCACGTTGGTGAAGACCGGGCCGGGCCGGAAGGCCAGGTCCTGGCGCCCGCCGCCGTCGCCGGCGTGGGTCGGGTCGAGCCGCAGCGTGACCGTCCCCGACAGGTCGGACGGGAGCATGTCGGGGGTGAACTGGACCCGCCGGAAGTCGAGGCCGAGTGCCGCCGACCAGGCCCGGGCCAGCAGCGTTTTGGCCACGCCCGGCACCCCCTCGAGCAGGACGTGCCCGCCGACCACGGCCGCGGCCAACAGGAGGTCGACGACCTCGTCCTGCCCGACGACGACCTTCCCGACCTCGGCCGCCACCCGGTCCCGGAGGCTCGCCAGCGCAGTCCCCGTGGTGGTCATCCTTCTCCTCCTGTCAGGCGGGCGAGGGCCCGGCCGGCGGCCAACACGGTGGCTTCCTCGGTCGGGCCGGTCGAACCGAGGGCGGCGGCCGCCTCGTCGGGCGGCAGGCCGAGGCGGATCGCCGCCTCGTAGAGGGCGTCGGGGCCGCTGTCGGCCGGGAGTCCGGTTCGGCGGGCGACGAGCTCCCGGGCCCGGCGCCGGACGGGCTCGGCCGCCTCCGTCGGGCGGCCGGTGCGGACCAGCGTGCCGGTGACCGCGTCGACGTACGCCCAGCGGGGTGGCGGGAGCGGCCGGGCCTCGTCCTCCGGAGGGCCAAGGCGGCGGCTGCGGGCGAAGATCCAGATGCCGGCGGCGAGGCCGAATCCGGCGAGCGCCAGGCGCCAGCGGCGGGGCAGGGCGCCCACGCCCTCGCTCTCCCCGTAGCCGTGCGGGCCCTCGGCGAACAGCACCGGGCGGTCGTCGTTCCCGACGAGGCCGAGGGCCAGGGCGGCGTTGTCGTCGTCGGCGAGGAGGCGGTTCTGGACGGGCGACGGGTCGGCCAGCGCGACGACATGCCCCCGGCCGGCGTCGCCGGCCAGGACGAGGGTCCGGTTTTCGTCGCCGACGAGGATGGGATGCAGTTCCCCGGGTTCGCTCCAGGAACCGAGCCGCCCGGCCCGGACGGTGCGGATGCCCTCGACCTCGGTATCGGGCGGCGACCCGACGGGGGACGCGGTGCGGACGCCGTCGTCGGCCAGGGTCGGCGGGTCGTCGAGGACGGTGCCGAGCCATTCGTCGGCTCCGGCGCCGCCGGCGACGAGATGGCCGCCGTCGCGCACGAACGCCCCCAGGGCCTCGGTCTCCTCTTCGCTCAACTCGGGGGCGTCGACGACGACGAGCGTGACCGAGGGATCGAGCGTCGACGACGTCAGGTCGCCCCGGATCCGGTCGACCCGCCGCCCGAACCGGCTCAGCAGCTCTGCCCAGGCCGAAGCCCCGGTGGGCCGGTTCGAATACGACGACGAAGGCGAAGGCCCGCTCCCCCCGCCCCCTCCCGGCAGGTACGACGACAACGCCGCCATCCCGAGCAGAGCCGCCCCCGCCAGCGCGACCAGCCGCCCGGCCCGCTGCTTGAGGCCCGGGCCGGATGCACCCTGGCTATCGACGCTCACCGGGGGGCTCCGGCGGAGGAGCGGGCGGAGGTGAGGATTTCGGGCCAGGCGGACCGGGCGGTGGCGACATCGGCTTCGGTGGCGGTGCGGCCGCCGTAGGCGACCTCGTCGAAGTCGCCGGCCAGGTCGTCGAAGCGGCGGGAGCGCAGGACCCGGCTGACGGCGGAGTTGGTGAGGCCGGGATGGAGGCGGACGACGCCGGCTTCGTCGAGCCGGCCGAGCCCGGCCCGGAACCGCAGCCGGAGCGCCGCCTCGAAGTCGCCCTGCCGCTCGGCTTCGTCGGCCCGCCGTTCCAGCTCGCCGGGATCAAGGCTGTCCTCATGGCGGACGGCTCGGCCGGTCCCGAAGCGGCGCCGTCCCCGCCCGCCGGAGAGCTTCACCGTCAGGACGACGGCGATGATCACCACGGCCCCGGCCAGCACCAGCCATGGCGCGGTGCCAACGTCGGGCAGCAGGTCGCCGATCCAGCGGAAGAACCGCACGACGGGATCGACGAGCAGCTCGCCGACCCGACGGAAGAACCCGGCGAACGGCCTCGGCGCCTGACTGGGGTGATATCGCCGGTCAGACAGGATCTCCTCGGCGGCCCGCCGGGCGGTCCCCGGATCGACCGCCCCGACCCACGATCCCTTCACCGCTCGCCCGGCCCCCCGCCCAGCGGCTCCTCATCCGGTTCGGACTTCGGCTCTGCGCTCGGCTCCACCTCGGCGGGCTCGGGAGGCGCGCCCCAGCCGCCGGTCGGGTCGATCGGCTCGTCCCAGGACGGGGACGGCGGAGTGACAGGAGGCGGTGGCGGATCGTTCGCAGGGGCGCCGGTACCGGGAGGGGCCCACGATGTGGGCGGCGGGTCTCCACCAGGCGGGTTGTCCCAGTTCCCGGGCGGGTTGCCCCAGTTGCCGGGGGGCGGGCCGCCGCCCCACCGGGCCCCACCGCCCCAGTGGCCGCCGTCCGGGGTGCCGCCACCCGGGGTGGCGCCGCCCTGGGGACCGCCGCCCCATTGGGGCCCGCCGCCCCACTGGGCGCCGCCCTCAGTTCCGGAGCCCCAGTGGCCTCCGTCGGTGCCCCAGCCGGTTCCGGCGGCCCACGGCGCCGACGGCGACAACACCGCGCTGTCGATACCGACGCCCTGGGACAGCAGCTGGAGGTCGAAGCCCTCCTTGCGGACCCGCAGGTCGAAGTAGATGAGGACGAGCACGGCGGACATGAACGGGGTCGTGATCACCGACGACGCCACGCTCACCACGGTCGTGAGAACGAGGGCGGCGACGGAGTTGCTCTCCCACGTCGCCGTCAGGAAGCCGAGCGGGATCCCGAGCACGAGGCCGACGAAGGCCTGGAACATGAACGCCAGGACCAGCGCTCCGAGGACCTGCCACCACCGCCCCCGCACGAGCCGGAACGACCGGCGCAGCGCGTTCGTGCCCCGCTCGCCTTCGGCGATCATCACCGGGAAGGCAACCGACCACGAGACGCCCAGCCAGATGGCCGGCACGAACAGGGCGATGGCGGCGCCGATGAGCGCCACCATGGTCACGAAGCCGACCCAGATGAGCGACCGGATCCGCCCCGTCGCCGCCCGCAGCGACTCCTTCCAGTCCGGCGTGCCCCCGAGATAGGCCACGCTCACCGCCCGGAGTACGGCGGCGCTGGCGACGAGGAACGCCAGCATCGACAGCACCTGGGCTGTGAACATGCCCGCCGCCCAGGCGGCCAGGGCGCGGGTGTCGAGCGTCGAGTTGCCGGCGGCGTCGAACGTCTCGAACCCGGTGTCGCCGATGGTGACGGATGCGGTCACCAGCGCCGAGAGGATCTGGACCGGCGCCACGACGACGAACACGATCTTGGCCAGCGTCGCCAGATTGCGCCGCCAGATCTTGATGGCCACGTCGATGATCTCGCCGACCGAGAGTGGCCGCAGGTCCGGCACCAGCACGGCCGTCAGCGTAACCATCCCCGCCACCCGCCGACGCAGACCCGCCAACTGGCGTTCCTTTACCGGGATACGGCGGAAAAGGAACGCCAGTAGGGCGGGATCCGCCCCGGCGCGGCAACTGGCGTTCGTTTACCGGAATAGAGCGGAAATCGAACGCCAGTTGCGAAGGAGCCGGCGGGGGGCGGGCTGCGCCCGCCCGCCCGGTGCTTACAGCGTCTGGATCAGGGCGGCGTCGCCCTGGCCGCCACCGCCGCAGAGGGCGGCGGCGCCGAGCCCGCCGCCCCGGCGGCGCAGCTCGTTGATCAGGGTCATCACGAGGCGGGCACCGGACATGCCGATCGGGTGGCCGAGGGCGATGGCCCCGCCGTTGACGTTGACGATGTCCTCGGAGATCCCGAGGTCGCGGGTCGAGGCGATGCCGACGGCGGCGAAGGCCTCGTTGAGCTCGAACAGGTTGATGTCGCTGACCTGCTTGCCGGCCTTCGCCAGGGCCTTCTTGATGGCGTTGGCCGGCTGCAGCTGGAGCGACGGGTCGGGGCCGGAGACCATGCCGTAGCCGATGAGCTCGGCGACCGGTGTGCAGCCGAGGCGCTCGGCGGCGGCCTTGCTCATCACGATCATGGCGGCGCCACCGTCGGAGATCTGGGAAGCGTTGCCGGCGGTGATCGTGCCGTCCTTGGCGAAGGCGGGGCGCAGCGAACCGAGGCTCTCGGCGGTCGTGCCCGGCCGGACGCCCTCGTCGTTCTCCACCATGATCGGGTCGCCCTTGCGCTGGGGCACCGCCACCGGGACGATCTCGTCGGCGAAGCGCCCGTCCTTGATGGCGGCCGCCGCCTTCTCGTGCGACGCGGCGGCGAACTCGTCCTGCTCCTGGCGGGTCATGTTGTAGGGCTTGTTGTACGTCTCGGTGCCGGCCCCCATGTGCACGGCGTCGAAGGCGCACCACAGCCCGTCGTGGATCATCGAGTCGATGAGCTCGGCGTTGCCCATCCGGTAGCCCGCCCGGGCCCCGGGCAGCAGGTAGGGAGCCTTCGTCATCGACTCCATCCCGCCGGCGATCACCACGTCGGCGTCGCCGGCCTGGATCATCTGGTCGGCGCAGTAGAGGGCGTTGATGCCCGACAGACAGACCTTGTTGAGCGTCATCGCCGGCACCGACATCGGCACGCCGCCCTTGACGGCGGCCTGGCGGGCGGTGATCTGGCCCTGCCCCGCCTGGAGCACCTGGCCCATGATCACGTAGTCGACGTCGTCACCGGTGATGCCGGCCCGTTCGAGGGCAGCCTTGATGGCGAAGCCGCCGAGCTCCATGGCGGTGAAGCCGGCGAGCGCCCCCGCCGTCTTCCCGATCGGTGTACGTGCGGACGAAACGATGACCGAACCAGGCATGGCGCGCTCCCTGTGTCTTGGTGAGGACCCCCGATTCTACGGGCCTTTTGGTCGGTATCGAGAATGAACTCCCCCTCCTGAGGGAGGCTCGAGCTTTGACCAGCGGCGATACTGGGTACCTGCGCCAGCAGAGACAAGTCAAGCAGCTGGTTGACATATCAAGCAGACCGGAGGGTAACATCGCCCCATGCAGGAGATCCTGGACGCCATCCTGAACGACGCCTCCGGACCCGAGCTGCAGGCGCTCCCCCTTCCCGAGACATTCCGGGCCGCGACCGTCCACAAGGACGACGTCGAGATGTTCGCCGGGATGCTCTCCGAGGAGAAGGATCCCAAGAAGAGCATCCACATCGACCACGTGCCGATCCCGGAGCTCGCACCCGACGAGGCCGTCGTGGCGGTGATGGCCAGCGCCATCAACTTCAACACGGTGTGGACCTCGATCTTCGAGCCGCTGCCCACCTTCTTGTTCCTCGACCGGCTCGGCCGGGAGAGCGTGTGGGGCAAGCGCCACGACCTGCCGTACCACATCCTCGGCAGTGACGCCTCGGGCGTGATCCTGCGGACGGGTTCCGCGGTGCGGAACTGGAAGCCCGGCGACCGGGTCACGATCCACTGCAACTACGTCGATGACCAGGACCCGACGGCCCACGACGACTCGATGATGGCCGCCAACCAGCGGATCTGGGGCTTCGAATCGAACTTCGGCGGCCTCGCGGACCTCACGGTCGTGAAGGCCAACCAGCTGATGCCCAAGCCCGCCCACCTCACGTGGGAAGAGGCGGCCTGCAACGCCCTGACGAACTCCACGTCGTACCGGATGCTGGTCAGCCCCAACGGCGCCCCCGTCACCCAGGGCGACATCGTCCTGATCTGGGGCGCGAGCGGCGGGCTCGGCGGCTACGCCTGCCAGTACGTCCTCAACGGCGGCGGGATCCCGGTGGCGGTCGTCAGCTCCCCGGAGAAGGTCAAGCTGATGCACGAGCTCGGCGTCGAGCACGTCATCGACCGCAAGGCCGAGGGCTACCGCTTCTGGAAGGACGACCGCACTCAGGACCCGTCCGAGTGGCGCCGCTTCGGCAAGCGGATCCGCGAGCTGACCGGCGGCGACCCCGACATCGTCTTCGAGCACCCCGGCCGGCACACGATGGGCGCCTCGGTGTTCGTCACCCGCCGGGGCGGCACGGTCATCACCTGCGCCGCCACCTCGGGCTACATGATCGAGTACGACAACCGGTACCTGTGGATGAGCCTCAAGACCATCAAGGGTTGCCACTTCGCCAACTACCGCGAGGCGTGGGAGGCCAACCGGCTGATCTGCCAGGGCAAGGTCCAGCCCATCCTCTCGGCGGTGTACCCGCTCGAGGAGACGGGCGAGGCGGCGCTGCAGATCCACCACAACCTCCACGAGGGCAAGATCGGCGTGCTCTGCCTCGCTCCCGAGGAGGGTTTGGGCATCACCGACCCCGATCTCCGGGCGAAGATCGGCGAGGACAAGATCAACGTCTTCCGCCGCCACGCGTAAGGTGCCGGGCATGCTCACTGAGATCGACCACGTCGCCATCGCCGTCCACGACCTCGAGGCGGCCATCGAGTACTACCGCAGCACCTTCGGCGTCGAGCCCGTCCACCGCGAGCGGATCGAGAAGGACGGCGTCGACGAGGCCCTCATCAAGGTGGCCGACTCCTACATCCAGCTGCTCACCCCCACCCGCGACGACTCCCCGGTGGCCAAGTTCCTGGCCGCCAAGGGGGAGGGCATGCACCACGTCGGCTACCGGGTCGACGACTGCGCCGAGGCCCTCGGCCGGGTCAAGGGGGAGGGGCACCGGGTGATCGACGAGGCCCCCCGCCCGGGCAGCCGCGGCACCACCGTGGCCTTCGTGCACCCCAAGGGAGCTTTCGGCACCCTGATCGAACTGGTTCAAGAGCCGCTGAACGCCCACTAACGTCAAGAGGGGCCTAAGCAGGTCCCAATTGTCCGGGTGTCGAAGCGAATGCGACGCCGGTTTTTTCAGTCTTGTGCACAGATGGCGCAAATGGGCGCCAAAAAAGGGGGGTCACGATGCGGCGTTCGGTGCTGATGCCGGTGCTGGGCGTGCTGGCGGCGTGTGCCATGCCGTTGGCGGCGTCGGCGGGTTCGGGAGCGACGCCGGCGCATCACGCGGCCGTGGCCGCTTCGTCGCCCGCTTTCACGCTCGGCGGCGCCAAGTGCTCGCTGATCAAGGTCCCCGCGGCTGACGGCAGCATGCCGGTCGGCGTCGGCACCTGCCCCGGTGTGCGGCCGGGTGCCGAGGTCGTGAGCGAGGTCGGCCAGTGCACCCTCAACTTCCTCTTCGAGACGCCCGACAAGGAGCGCTTCATCGGCACCGCCGGGCACTGCATCCTCGGTGACGGGCCGGTGGCCGACCGGGCCGGCGAGAAGACATGGCCCAAGGGTCAGGGGCCGGTGGCCAAGGACCGCGACGGGCACCGCATCGGCGAGTTCGCCTACGCCATCCTCCAGGACCCGAAGGACTTCTCCCTGATCCGCCTCGACCCCGGCGTCGAGTCGAACCCCGAGATGTGCGACTTCGGCGGCCCGACGGGCATCAACGACGACATCAACGGGAACCCCACCGTCCTGCAGTACTTCGGCAACGGCATCGGCATCGGCACCGCCCTCCCGGCCCGCTCGGCCGTGGCGATGGGCCTGCCCAACGCCGACCACGTCTACGCCGCCGGTCTCGCCCTCCCGGGTGACTCGGGCAGCGCCGTCATCAGTGAGGACGGCCGGGCGGTCGGCGTGCTCGTCACCGTCGGCATCCACGGCTTCGGCGTCGACCAGAACGGCGTCGACTTCGGGACCGTCGGGATCACCCGGATCGTCCCGCAGATCACGCGGGCGGGTGAGGCCCTCGGTCTCAAGTTCACGATGGTGACGGCCAAGAAGTAAGCGATCGAGGTCAGCCACTACCCTTCGGGGTATGGCGATCGAAGAGTCGGAGATCCAGGAGCAGGCCGAGGCTGAGGCGCTCCACGGCGACGAAGGGGGCGTGGCGGCGCAGCCCGTCCCCCATCCGCTGCGGGAGCGCGTCAACGAGCTCGGCAAGCTCAAAGAGGCTGCCCTCAACGCCGGCAGCCCGGCGGCGATCGAGCGCCAGCACGCCCGGGGCAAGCTCACGGCCCGGGAGCGGCTCGAGATCCTTCTCGACCCCGGCAGCTTCGTCGAGCTCGACATGCTGGCCCGCCACCGGGCCCACGGCTTCGAGATCGAGAAGACCCGGCCGCTGACCGACGGTGTCATCACCGGATGGGGCACGGTCGAGGGCCGCAAGGTCTTCGTCTTCTCGCAGGACTTCACGGTCTTCGGCGGCGCCCTCGGCGAGGTCTTCGCCGAGAAGATCCACAAGGTGATGGACCTGGCCGAGTCGGTCGGGGCGCCCTTCGTCGGCCTCAACGACGGCGCCGGTGCCCGCATCCAGGAAGGCGTCGTCTCCCTGGCGGCCTACGGCGGGATCTTCTACCGCAACGTGAAGGCCTCGGGCGTCATCCCCCAGATCAGCGTGATCATGGGCCCCTGCGCCGGCGGTGCCGTGTACTCGCCGGCCATGACCGACTTCATCTTCATGGTCCGCGGCACGTCGCACATGTTCATCACCGGGCCCGACGTGGTGAAGGCCGTCACCGGCGAGGACGTGACCCAGGAGGAACTCGGCGGCGCCATGACCCACGCCTCGAAGTCCGGCGTGGCCAGCTTCGTCTACGAGGACGAGAAGCAGTGCCTCGAGGAGGTCCGCTACCTCCTGACGTTCCTGCCGTCGAACAATCTCGAGGACCCGCCCTACCTCGCCCCGGCGGACGACCCCGAGCGGGTCTGCCCCGGCCTCGTCGATCTGATCCCCGACTCGCCGAACAAGCCCTACGACATGAAGAAGGTCATCGCCGACGTCGTGGATGACGGCGACTTCATGGAGGTCTTCCCCTACTGGGCCGGCAACATCGTCACCGGCTTCGCCCGCATCGACGGCCATGTCGTCGGCATCGTCGGCAACCAGCCGGCCGTGCTGGCCGGCACGCTCGACATCGACGCGTCGGAGAAGGGCGCCCGGTTCGTGCGGACGTGCGACGCCTTCAATATCCCGCTCGTCACGTTCGTCGACGTGCCCGGCTTCCTGCCCGGCACCGACCAGGAGTACGGCGGCATCATCCGCCACGGCGCCAAGCTGCTCTACGCCTACTGCGAGGCGTCGGTGCCCCGGATCCAGATCATCACCCGCAAGGCGTACGGCGGCGCCTACGTCGTCATGAACTCCAAGTCGATCGGCGCCGACCTCGCTTTCGCCTGGCCGTCGGCCGAGATCGCCGTCATGGGCCCCCAGGGGGCGGTCAACATCATCTTCCGCAAGGAGCTGGAGTCGGCCGACGACCCCGAGACCCGCCGGTCCGAGCTGGTCGAGGAGTACACCGAGCGCTTCGCCAACCCCTACGTCGCCGCCGAGCGGGGCTACGTCGACGACGTCATCGACCCGGCCGACACCCGGGCGGTGCTGTGCCGGTCGCTGGCCATGCTGCGGACGAAGCAGGAGAAGCTCCCGTCCCGCAAGCACGGAAACGTGCCGCTCTGATGGCGCAGGCCCGGCATCTGGCCGCCGTCCCGTCCGGCGCTTCCCCCGAGGAGGTGGCGGCGATCGTCGCCGCCCTGGCGGTCATCGACGCCGACGACCAGGCCCGGGCCGCCGCCGCGGCCGCCACGGCCGCCGGTGACACCGAACGCATCGACGCCTGGGTCCATTCCTCCCGGATGTCGAACCGGGGCGCGGGCTACACCCGCGGCTCCTGGCGCCTCGCCGGGCGCCTCCCCCGCCGCAAGCGCGCGTAAAACCCATCCCGAGGGGAGTCAGGTAGAGAAGCCCGGGCGTTGGGCGCCCCAACGTTCTCCTCGGGACGGGCGCGCCGAGTATGACCCGGAATGCACAGGTTTTCCAGAGGTCTGTGGACAAGCTGGGGATCAGTGGCGGGGCCGCTGTGCAGTACGTACCCTCTGGCTCATGGCGCTCTCATCGCAGGACATCGACGCGATCGTCGCCGGGAGGACCATCCCGACCCTGTTCCGGGAGACGGTGGCGAGCCGGGGCAACGAAGTCGCCGTCCGGTGGCGGCCACCGGGGAGTGACACGGCGACCGCCACCATGACGTGGGCGGAGTACGCCGACCAGGCCTGCCGGGTGGCGGCCGGGCTCGAGGCGATCGGCGTGCAGCCGGGGCAGCGCATCGTGCTGATGATGCGGAACCGGCCCGAGTTCTACCCGGCCGACATGGGCGCGCTGCTGGCCGGGGCCACGCCGTACTCGATCTACAACTCGTCGTCGCCGGAGCAGATCGAATACCTGGTGAACCATGCCGAAGCGACGACGGTGATCGCCGGCGACGTCGAGATGCTGGAACGGTTCCTCAAGGTCCGCTCCGAGCTGACGAACCTCCAGAACCTCGTGCTCATGGACGACCCCGACGGCCTGGCGCCCACCGACGTCGTCCGCTTCGCCGACCTGCTCGGCGTGGCGCCCGTCGACCTCGACGAGGCCGTCGGGCGGGTCCGGCCCGAGGACCTCGCCACGCTCATCTACACGTCGGGCACGACCGGGCCGCCCAAGGGCGTGATGATCTCCCACTACAACCTGGCCTGGGTGATCGAGAGCATGAACCGGGCCAACGGTGAAGCGGTCACCGGCTGGCGGCAGGTGTCGTACCTGCCGATGGCCCACATCGCCGAGCGGTGGCTCACGCACTACCTCCACCTGGCCGAGGGCACCGACGTCACCACCTGCCCCGAGCCGACCGAGTTGGCCTCCTACCTGCGGGAGGTGCGGCCGGAGCACTTCCTCGGCGTGCCCCGGGTGTGGGAGAAGCTCTACGCCGGGATCACCGCCGCCATGGCGGCCGACCCCGAGAAGCAGGCGATGTTCCAGCAGGCGCTCGAGACCCGCAACGACGCCGTCCTCGCCAACGTCCGGGCGCTGGTCGGCCTCGACGGGATGCGGGTCGCCATCACCGGCGCGGCGCCGATCCCCCGGCCGGTCCTCGACTTCTTCCTCGACCTCGGCGTTCCCATGACCGAGGTCTACGGCATGTCGGAGGCCACCGGCCCGACGAACTGGTCGCGCCAGATCCGGCCGGGGACGGTCGGCCCGCCGATCCCGGGCCAGGAGATGAAGCTCCTCGACGACGGCGAGGTGTGCTTCCGGGGCGGCAACATCTTCCTCGGCTACCTGAAGGACCCGGACCGGACCGCCGAAGCCCTCGACGACGAGGGGTGGCTCCACAGCGGCGACGTCGGGGAGGTCGACGAGGCGGGTTACCTCAAGATCGTCGACCGGAAGAAGGAGCTGATCATCACCGCCGGCGGGAAGAACATCTCGCCGGCCAACCTCGAGGCGGCGATCAAGTCGTTTCCGCTCATCGGGCAGGCCTGCACGATCGGCGACGGGCGGCACTACATGGCGGCGCTGATCGTCCTCGACCCGGACGTCGCGCCGGTGTGGGCCCGGTCGCGGGGCATCGAGTTCTCGTCGGTGGCCGACCTGGCGGCCCATCCGGACGTGCGGGCCGAGGTCGAGCGCTGCGTCGAGGAGGCCAACGCCCGCTTCTCCCAGGTGGAGAAGATCAAGAAGTTCGCCATCCTGCCCACCGAGTGGCAGCCGGACTCCGACGAGCTCACGCCGACGATGAAGCTGAAGCGGCGCGGGGTGCTGGCGAAGTACGCCGACGAGATCGAAAAGCTCTACGCGTAAGCAGCGCAGCGGTCAGTCGACGCCGGCGATTTCCACGCGGTCGCGGCCGGCGGCTCTGGCGGCCGCCAACGCTTGAACTGAGCGTCTCAAAAGGTCGTGGGCGTCCAACGCGTGGGACGGGTAGCAGGCGATCCCGGCGGAGAGGGTGAAGCTGCGGCCGGTGGGGCTCATCGTCACGGCCTTGCGGACCCGTTCGGCGGCGGCCGCCGCGCCGGACTCCGGCGTGTCCTCGAGGAGAGCGGCGACCGCCGTGTCGCCGTAGCGGCAGGCGGTGTCGCACTCGCGGAGGGTGCGGCGGATGGCGCTGCCCAGCAGGCGCAGCGCCTGGTCGCGCCGTTCGGGCCGGGCCCGCTCGAACCCGTCCAGCTCGAAGACGACCAGCGACAGCGGCTGGAGGTGCCGGCGGGCCGACGCCACCCGCTGGCTGAGCGTCACCCGGAAGAACGTCTTGTCGATCAGCCCGGTGACCGGGTCGTTGGTGGAGAGGCGGGGGACCGGGTTGCGGAGGTCGATCGTGATCTCGTCGGAGTCGTCGGCCCGGGCGGCCCGCATCGCCCGCCACTGGACCGCCGCCAGAGCCAGGGAGATCAGGGCCGTGCCGCAGGCGGTCGAGCCCAGGGCGATGGCGCCGGCCAGGAAGGCCAGCCCGGCGCCCAGCGAGGCGGCCACGGCGCAGATCAACGACAGGACCAACCTCCCCATGGCGGGGAGGGGTCGGAGACGCCGGTACCTCATGATGCTTCCTTCGTACGGTCGGCCAGGACGAGGTCGGCGATCTCGGCCATCACCTGGGTGAGGCGGAAATCCTTGGGTGTGTAGACCCGGGCCACGCCGATCTCGGTCAGCTTGGCCTGGTCGGACGGAGGGATGATCCCGCCCACCACCACCGGGGCGGAGACGCCGGCCTCCCGCAGGAGCCGGACGGTCTCGGGCACCAGTTCCAGGTGGCTGCCGGACAGGATGGAGAGGCCGACGATGTCGACGTCCTCGTCGGCGGCGGCCTGGGCGATCTGGGCCGGGGTCAGCCGGATGCCGGAGTACACGACCTCCATGCCGGCGTCGCGGGCGGCGACGGCGATCTGCTCGGCGCCGTTGGAGTGGCCGTCGAGGCCGGGCTTGCCGACGAGCAGCTTCGGCGGGCCGCCGTGGGCGGCGATGGCCCGCACGGTCTCCCGGACCGCCGCCATGGCCTCCGCATCGGGCGACACGACGCCACTGACCCCGGTCGGGGCCCGGAACTCGCCGAAGACGTCGCGCAGGGCGCCGGCCCACTCGCCGACCGTCCCGCCCGCCTCGGCCAGGATGATCGTGGCGTCCATGATGTTCTCGGTGCCGGCGGCGACCTCCCGCAGCCGGTCGAGGGCCCGCTCGACCGCCGCGCCGTCGCGCTCTGCCTTCCACTGGTTGAGGGCGTCGACGATCTGCGCCTCGACGGCCGGGTCGACGACCAGGATGGCGCCCTCGTCGGCCGCCTCGAGCGGGGACGGCTCGGTGGTGGTGAAGGCGTTGACGCCGACCACCTGGATCTCGCCGCTCTCGATCTTGCGGGTGCGCTCGGCGTGCGACTGCACCAGCCGGCCCTTCAGCTCGTCGATCATGGCGAAGGCGCCGCCGCCGTCGAGGACCCAGTCGAGCTCGGCGTGGGCCGCCTCCTCCAGCGAGGCGGTCTTGCCCTCGACGACGGTCGAGCCGTCGAAGATGTCGCCGTACTCGAGCAGGTCGGATTCGAAGGCCAGCACCTGCTGCATCCGCAGCGACCACTGCTGGTCCCACGGCCGGGGCAGGCCCAGCGCCTCGTTCCAGCAGGGGAGCTGCACCGCCCGGGCCCGGGCGTTCTTCGACAGCGTGACGCCGAGCATCTCGAGCACGATGCGCTGCACGTTGTTCTCGGGCTGGGCCTCGGTGAGGCCGAGCGAGTTGACCTGCACGCCGTAGCGGAAGCGCCGCAGCTTCTCGTCGGAGACCCCGTAGCGCTCCCGGCACAGCCGGTCCCACATCCGGCCCATGGCCCGCAGCTTGCAGATCTCCTCGACGAAGCGGATCCCGGAGTTCACGAAGAACGAGAAGCGGCCCACGACCTCGGGGAAGCGGTCGGGTTCGACCTGGCCCGATTCACGAACGGCGTCCAGCACGGCACAAGCGGTCGCCAGGGCGTAGGCGATCTCCTGGACCGGCGTCGCCCCCGCCTCCTGGAGGTGGTACGAGCAGACGTTGATCGGGTTCCACTTCGGGACCTGCGTCACCGTGTAGGCCACGGTGTCGACGGTGAGGCGGGCCGACGGGCCGGGCGGGAAGATGTACGTCCCCCGGGAGAGGTACTCCTTGACGATGTCGTTCTGCGTCGTCCCGGAGAGGAGGGCCGGGTCGACGCCGCGCTCCCGGGCCAGGGCGACGTACATCCCGAGCAGCCAGGCGCAGGTGGCGTTGATCGTCATCGAGGTGTTCATGTCCTCGATGGGGATCTCCTCGAAGAGCGCCCGCATCTCGCCCAGGTGGGGGACCGGCACGCCGACCTTGCCGACCTCGCCCCGGGCCAGGATGTGGTCGGGGTCGTAGCCGGTCTGCGTGGGCAGGTCGAACGCCACCGACAGGCCCGTCTGGCCCTTGGCGAGGTTGCGGCGGTAGAGCTCGTTGCTGGCCCGGGCGGAACTGTGCCCCGAGTACGTTCGCATCACCCAGGGTCTGTCGCGGGCCGGCACGTTACCCATTCTCTTTACTCCGGACGGTTTGTGCCATTCCGCCCAACGGGTTTTCTTATCGTTTCGAGTAGTCGTAGAAGCCCCGGCCGCTCTTCCGGCCGAGCTGCCCGGCGGCGAGCATCCGCCGCAGATGGGGGGCGGGCTGCAGGTACGGGTCGGGGTTCTCGGCGTTGAGGGCGTCGAGGATGGCCACGGTGACGTCGACGCCGACGAGGTCGATGAGGGCGAACGGGCCCATCGGCATGTTGGCGCCGGCCTTCATGGCGGCGTCGATGTCGTCCTGGCTGGCCACGCCCCGCTCGAGCATCCGCACGGCGGAGTTGAGGTAGGGGAACAGCAGCGCGTTGACGACGAAGCCGGCGACGTCGCGCACCTCGACCGGGCTCTTGCCGCAGGAGGTGGCGAAGGCGAGGGCGGTCTCGATCGTCTCGTCGCTGGCGGTGATCGGCCGGATCACTTCGACCAGGCCCATCATCGGCGCCGGGTTGAAGAAGTGGATGCCGCACACCTGGCCGGGGCGCTCGGTGACGACCGCCATCTCGACCACCGGCAGCGTGGAGGTGTTGGTGGCGAGGATGGCGTGGGGCGGGCAGATCTTGTCGAGCTCGGAGAAGAGGTCCTTCTTGACGGCGAGGTCCTCGACGACCGACTCGACGACGATGTCGCACTCGGCGAGTTCCTTGAGGTCGGTGACCCCACGGACCCGGGCGAGGGCCGCATCCCGGTCGGCGGCCTCGAGCCGGCCCTTCTCGACCTGCTTGTTCAGCGACTTCTCGAGCCCCTGGACCATCCCGTCGGCGCTCGACTGGGACCGGCTGCGCAGCACCACCTCGAAGCCGTTCTTGGCGGCCACCTCCGCAATGCCGGAACCCATGGTCCCGGAGCCGACGATCCCGACGCGCTTGATGTCCATGGGTCCCCCTGGCCGGTCGCTGACGAAGAAAAGGTGCCGGTCAGGCTACCTGGCGGGAGCCGGAAACTTCGACGGGTAGGCTCGACCGCCATGGATCAGGAAGCGACGACGGGCACTCTGGCCCTGGTCGGTGGGGCCGAGTGGCGCGAGGGGTGCCGCAAGTTCGACGCCGCCCTCCTCGAGGCCGCCGGGTGTGACGAGGTGCTCGTCCTGCCGACGGCAGCGGCCTTCGAGAACCCGGGCCGGGCGGTGGAGACCGCCCGGAAATACTTCGAGGACCTCGGCGCCAACGTGTCGGGGCTCATGGTCCTCGGCCGGACGGAGGCGGAGGACGACACGAACGCCGCCGTCGTCCGGGCGGCCCGCTTCGTCTACATCGGCGGTGGGTCGCCGATGCACCTCCGCTCCGTCCTCAAGGGTTCGAAGCTGTGGCAGGCGCTGGTCGACGCCTGGAACGACGGCGCCGTCCTCGCCGCGTCGTCGGCCGGGGCCATGGTGCTCTGCGACCCGATGGTCGACCCCCGGGGCGGGGCCTACACCGTCGGCCTCGGGCTGCTGGCCAACATGCCGATCTTCCCGCACCACGACACGGCGCCCGCCCACCTGTGTGAGCGGTCGATCGAGCTGCGGCCCGACGGCGCCGTCCTCGTCGGGATCGACGAGCAGACGGCGCTGCTGCGCGACCCAGACGGCGGCTGGCGCGTCGCCGGGCAGGGGTCGGTCACGCTGTACGGCCCCGGCCAGGACGACGTGGCGAAGTTCGGGCCCGACGCCACCGTGGACGGGCTGCCACCGGGCTAGACGCCTTGGGGGCTACCCCTCCTGGACGGTGATGCTGAAGATGTAGAGCGGCCGGCTCGGCTTCTGGTCGTCCTGGGCGAACGACTCGAGCTTCTGGGCCACCTCGATGCCGCCGGTCACCAGGCCGAAGCGGGAGTACTTCGGGTCGAGCGCCGCGCCGTTGTTGCCGGTCACGATGAAGAACTGCGAGCCGTTGGTGTTGGGCCCGGAGTTGGCCATCGCCAGCGAACCGATCTGGTAGTAGGGCGCCTGCTTCGGCACCTCGTCCTCGAACTCGTAGCCGGGGCCGCCGCTCCCGGTGCCCTCGGGGTCGCCGCCCTGGATGACGAAGTCCTTCACGACCCGGTGCCAGGTCAGCCCGTCGAAGAACTTCTTGTCGGCCAGGAACTTGAAGTTGTTGACGGTCTTGGGGGCGCCGGCCGCGTCGAGGTCGACGGTGATCTTCCCGCACGACGTGTCGATGGTGGCCGTGTACTTCTTGGCCGGGTCGATCGTCATCGGCGGCGGCTCTTTGAACGTCGGCCGGTTGGGGTTCGCCGGGGGCTTCGTGTCGTTGCACTGCACCTTGGCGAGCACGGCGGGGTCGACGGTCGTCGTCGTGGTGGCCGGGCCGGACGACGTGGTCGTGGTCGAGTCGCCGGCGGCCGAGTTGGTCTTCTTGCTCTTGCCGCCGAAGAGGGCTGCGGAGAGTACGGCGAGGCCGATCACGAGCACGATCAGGACGCCGAAGCGGATGCCGCTCTGCTTCCGCTTGGCCTGGCGGGCGGCTTCGAGCTGCGCCTGCCGACCCTGCTCCCGGTTCTGGCGCTGACGTTCCCGTTTCGCATCCGGCATGGCCGTGGAGTCTAAGCCGCCCATGTATCGACAGGCGGGCAAGGGGGGTCTCGCTGGTACCCTCGATCAGGCCATGACCTGCACACTTCTCCTTCCTCGCGCCGCCTGATGGCTCTCATCGTCCAGAAGTTCGGCGGCACGTCCGTGGCCGACCCCGACCGCATCCGGGCGGTGGCCGACCATGTCGCCCGCACCCGCCGGCAGGGTGACGACGTCGTGGTCGTCGTCTCGGCCATGGGCAAGACGACCGACGAGCTCATCCGCCTCGCCGGCGAGGTGTCGAGCATGCCCGCCGGCCGGGAGATGGACATGCTCCTGACCGCCGGGGAGCGGATCAGCATGGCGCTGCTGTGCATGGCGTTGATCGACATGGGCGTGCCGGCGGTCTCGTTCACCGGGTCGCAGGCCGGGATCGTGACCGACACGGTGCACGGCAAGGCGAAGATCCTCGAGGTGCGGGCCCACCGGCTGACCGAGGCGCTCGAGGCCGGCAACGTCGTGGTGGTGGCGGGGTTCCAGGGTGTGTCGACGACGCTCGACGTCACGACGCTCGGGCGGGGCGGCTCCGACACGACCGCCGTCGCCCTGGCCGCCGCCCTCGGCGCCAACGCCTGTGAGATCTACACCGACGTGACCGGGGTCTACACCGCCGACCCCCGCATCGTCCCCAACGCTCGAAGACTTGCGGCCGTGTCCTACGAGGAGATGCTCGACATGGCCGCCACCGGCGGCAGGGTGCTGGCCCTGCGGTCGGTCGAGTTCGCCCGGAACCACCACGTGGCGGTCCACGTGCGATCGAGCTTCACCTGGGAACCCGGCACCTGGGTGAGAGAGGAAGACGAGTTCATGGAGGCAGCGATCATCTCGGGTGTCACCCACGACACGTCCGAGGCGAAGGTCACGATCACCGGCGTGCCCGACCAGGTCGGCATCGCCGCCCGGGTGTTCCGGGCCCTGGCCGACGAGTCGGTCAACGTCGACATGATCGTGCAGAACGTGAGCCGCAGCGGGATCACCGACATCTCCTTCACGCTCCCCAAGGACGACCTGAAGAAGGCCGGGAAGGTCATCGAGGGGCTGATGGCCGACCTCGGGGCCGAAGGGTTCGACGAGGACAACGGCATCGCCCGTGTGTCGCTCATCGGGGCCGGGATGAAGACCCACCCCGGTGTGGCCGCCACCATGTTCGAGGTCCTGGCCCGGGAGGGCGTGAACATCGAGATGATCTCCACCAGCAGCATCCGGATCTCCTGCGTCGTGCGGGCCGACCAGGTCGAGCAGGCCGTGCGGGCGCTGCACGGCGCGTTCGGGCTGACCGAGGGTTCGTCGGGGGTGCCGGCATGAGCGCCGCTCCGGTGCGTCTCGGTGTGATCGGTGCGACCGGCCTCGTCGGCGGGGAGATGCTGCGCATCCTCGAGGAGCGGGCGTTCCCGCTGGCCGAGCTGCGGGCCTACGCCTCGGCCCGCTCCGAGGGCCGCAAGCTGCCCTTCGCCGGCGGTGAGGTGACGTGCCAGGTCCTCCAGCCGGGCTGCTTCGACGGGCTCGACCTGGTGGTCATCGACGTCGACGACCCGCTGGCGCTGGAGTGGGCGCCGGTCGCCGTCGCCGCCGGGGCCCGGGTCGTCGACAACTCGGCCGCCTTCCGGATGGACCCCGACGTCCCGCTGGTGGTGGCGGAGGTGAACCCCGGCGATCTCTCCGATCTGCCCAAGGGGATCGCCTCCTGCCCCAACTGTACGACGATGGTGCTGGTCGCCGCCCTGGCGCCGCTGCACCGGGCGGCCGGCCTGCGCCGCATGGTGGTGTCGACGTACCAGTCGGTGTCGGGCGCCGGACAGCCCGGCATGCGGGAGCTCGAGGAGCAGTGGACGAAGGGTGCCGGCGAGTGGGAGTTCTACCGCCGGGCCGGGGCCGGCGACCCGCTGCCCGCCGGGCAGGTGTGGAGCAAGCCGATCGGCGGGAACGTCATTCCGCTGGCCGGGTCGGTGAAGGAGGCCGGCTACACGTCGGAGGAGTGGAAGCTGGTCCGCGAGACCCGCAAGATCCTCCACGACGACTCGATCGCCGTCACCGCCACCTGCGTCCGGGTCCCGGTGTTCGTCGGCCACGCCATGACCGCCAACCTCGAGTTCGGCCGTCCGGTGAGCAAGGCCGAAGCGGTCTCGCTGCTCTCCGGCGCTCCGGGCGTCGTGTTGGTCGACGACGGCGACGGCGCCCCGACCGCCCTTGAGGGGGCGGGCATCGACCCGGTGCTGGTCGGCCGCCTGCGGGAAGACCCGTCCCGCCCCGGCGCCCTCGACCTCTGGGTGACCGGCGACAACCTCCGCAAGGGCGCCGCCCTCAACGCCGTGCAGATGGCCGAGGTGATGATCGGCCGCTAGGCGTAGCCGTCGACGGCGACCAGGCGGCCGTCGGTGGCGGCGAGCCGGATCGGCAGGCACTCCTGGTAGTCGTCGGAGTGGTACCACTCCCGGACGGCGTCGAGGGATTCGAACTCGAGGACGACGATGCGGGGCTTCCACTCGCCTTCGTAGACCTCGGTCTCGCCGCCCCGCACGATGAACCGCCCGCCGTGGCGCTCCACGCTCTCCTGGGCCAGGGGACCGTAGGCCTTGTAGGACTCGGGGTCGGTGACTTCCATCTCGACGAGCACGTAGGCGGTCATCGCGGTTCCTTTCGGCGGCGGACGTGGAGCGGCCGGCCGGCGACGCCCATCGCCGCTTCGGCCAGCGCTTCGGACAGGGTCGGGTGGGGGGCGATGGTCAGGGCGAGATCCTCGGCGGTGGCGCCCATCTCGACGGCCAGCGCCGCCTCGGCGGCGAGTTCGGCCACGCCGGCGCCGACCATGTGGCCGCCGAGGACGGTCCCGCCGGCTGATCCGGCTCGTTCGGCGACGATCTCGACGTACCCCTCCGGACGGGCCAGGGCGAGTGCCCGTCCGGAGGCCGACAGCGGGAACCGGAAGCTGACCGCGTCGGCGCCCTCCGCCGCGGCCTGCTCGGCCGTGAGCCCGACGGTGGCGATCTGCGGATCGGAGAACACCACGGCCGGGATGGTCGCCGGATCGAACGCCGCCCGTCGCCCGCCGGCTGCGGTGACGGCGACCTCCGCCTCCGCCGTCGCCTTGTGCGCCAGCGCCGGCCCGGCGGTGATGTCCCCGATGGCATAGACATCGGCCGCCGCCCGCCGGTCGGACGACACCATGATCCGCCCGTCCCCATCGAGGCGGACCCCGGCCTGGTTGAGCCCGAGCGACTCGGTGTTCGGCCGCCGTCCGACGGCGACGATCACGACGCCGCCGTCCGTCGCGCCGGAGGTGCCTGGCCCAGGCGCGGCCGGCCGCGGTTCGGGCCCTCTAGGGGCCTCAGGCGCGGCCGGCCGCGCTGCGGCACGGTCATCGGCCGCGGTTGCGGCGATCGGGAGGCGGGCTTCGCCGGACGGGCCTTCGACGATCAGGTCGTCGCCGTCTCGTTCGAGGACCTTGGTGCCGAGGCGGATCGTGATTCCCCGGGTCCGCAGGGCTCGTTCGAGGGTACGGGCGAGGCCGAGCGGCATGCCGGGGAGGAGCTGGTCGGCCAGTTCGACGATCGTGACCTCGGCGCCGAGCTTGGCGTAGGCGCCGCCCAGCTCGACGCCGATGTACCCGCCGCCGATGACCGTGATCCGGCGGGGGACCTTCCGGAGGGCGAGGGCGGCGGTGGAATCGAGGATCTGCCGGCCGTCGAACGGCAGGCCGGGGAGCTCGACCGGGCGGGACCCGGTGGCCAGGATGGCCGACTTGAACTCGTAGAAGTTGGCGTCGTCGCCCAGGGTCACGGCGACGCGCCGGGCGGTGGCGAAGCGGGCCGTGCCGGTGGCGACCGTGACGCCGGCCTCCCGGAGGAGCTGCTCGACGCCGCCCGTCAGCCGCCCGACCACGTCGCCGATCCAGCCCTGCGCCCGGTCGAGGTCGACCGACGCCTGCAGGTCGACCCCGATCGCCGAAGACTCCGCGGGCAGCCCGGCCGTGTCAGCGACATGGATCAACGCCTTCGACGGAATGCACCCCACGTTGAGGCACACTCCCCCGATCCGGTCCCGCTCGACGAGGGTGACGGTCCGCCCGGCGGCCGCCGCCCGCAACGCCGCCGAGTACCCCCCGGGCCCCCCGCCAATGACCAGCAGATCGACGCCGGTCGCGACCTCACCGACAACCATCAGCCGCCGGCCCCACCCGCCGGCCCGCTGGCAGCGTCACCCGCAGGCCCGCCATCCGCCGGTCCGCCGGCGGCGCCAACCGCCGGTCCGCCCCCCGATTCGGCCGGTCCGGCCGCCAGGAGTTCGGCGAGGAGAGCGATCGGGTCGGCCAGGAGGCCGGTCACGTACTCGGCGAAGCCGGTGGCGACGTCGCCGTCGATCAGGCGATGGTCGGCCGACAGGGACCACGGCAGGGTCGGGCGGGCCTTCACCTCGCCGTCGACGACGAACGGGCGGGGGCGGATGGCACCGAACCCCATGATCCCGACCTCCGGCGGCCGGATCAGCGGGGTGGCGTACCGGCCCCCGATGGCGCCCCAGTTCGAGATCGTGAACGTCCCGCCCCGGAGGTCGGCCAGGTCGACCCGCCGCTCCCGGGCAGCGGCCGTCAGCCGCCGCACCTCGGCGGCGAGGTCGGCCAGGCTGCGCCGGTCCGCCTGCCGGATGACCGGCACGACGAGCCCGTCCGCCGTCGCCACGGCCAGTCCGATGTTGCATTCCGCATGCACGACGATCGTTCCGCCGGTCCCCGACACCCGGGCGGGAGCGCCGCCAGGGGCGGTCCGAGGGGCGCCGACCGGGACGCCGGCTGGAGCGGCGTCGGCGACACTGGGAGGGGCGGCGCCGGTCTGGACCGACGGGGTGGCGGCGAGCTCGAGAGAGGCGTTGACGACAGGGAAGCGGCGCAGGCCCCGGGCGACGGCGGCGACCTGGAGGGCGCCGATGGTGACTTCGATTCCGGCGTCGGCCAGCCGCTTTCGGGCCGCGAGAAGTCCCGTTGCGTCAATCTCGTCGAGGGTCGTCAGGTGCGGGATCTCCGACCACGACCGGGCCATCGCCTCCGCCGTCACGCGCCGGATGCCTCGCAACGGGTGCCGGCCGGGCTCCATCCACCCGACCCGTCCGCCTCCGGACGCCGGCGCCGAACCGGCGTTCCTCAGTTCCGGGGGACGGAACTCCTGAACGCCGGTTCCCGGCGCTTCCGAACCGGCGTTCTCCAGTTCCGGCGCCTGGAACTCAGGAACGCCAGTTGCGCGGGGGCGGGCGGCGGCTTCGACGTCGGTGGCGAGGATGCGGCCGCCCGGGCCAGTGCCGGCGATCGTCGCCAGGTCGACCCCGCGGTCGAGGGCCAGCTTGCGGACGGCCGGTGCCGCCTTCGGCCGCCCCACGCGGCCCTGCCCGCTCGGCGTCGCCCCCGGCTCGGCCGACGGGACCGAGGAACCGGAACTGACGGCGCCCGATGCGGCCCCGGCCGGCGGGGCGGGTGAGGGCGGCGCCTGGGACGACAACTCGCCGGACGGCGGGGCGGGTGAGGACGGCGGCGTTGCGGCGGCGGCCGGAGCAGCGGGTGAGGGCGGCGGCGGCGGGGTGGGGGGAATCGAGGGCGCAGTGGCGGGAGTGGCGGGGGCCATGTCGCCGCCGTGGCCGTCTTCCAGGACGACCAGCACCTGGCCCACCTTCACGATGTCGCCGGCGCCGAAGGAGAGGGAGACGACCTGGCCCGCGACCGGGGAAGGCAGCTCGACCAGGGCCTTGTCGGTCTGGACTTCGACCAGCGGTTGGTCCCGGCTGACCGTGTCGCCGGGGGCGACGAGCCAGGAGACGATCTCACCCTCCTCCAGGCCTTCGCCGACATCGGGCAGCACGAACTCGACCTTCGCCACTGGTCAGGCGCCTTCGCCGTCGGCTGCGCGAACCCCCGGGGCGGCGTGCGGACCCGTCGAGCCCCCTCCTGCTCCGTAAGGGGCAAAAGGTCGGGACGAGAAGTGACGCTGAGTGTCGGGTTCGGTCCCGGTCTTTTGGGCCTTACCAGTGGACGGGCGCGGCGACGGCATCAGGCGCCTTCGCCGCAGACGCGGAGGACGGCGGCGACCACCCGGGCGGCATCGGGGACGTAGTGCTCTTCGAGCATCCCGACCGGGTAGGGGACGTCGTAGCCGCCGACGCGGGCGACGGGGGCCTCCAGCGAGTAGAAAGCCTCTTCGCAGATTGTGGCCACGACCTCGGCGGCGAAGCCGGCGGACTGGGGGGCCTCGTTGACCACGACGGCCCGGCCGGTGTGCTCGACGGCCGCCACGATCGCTTCGATGTCGAGGGGCACCAGCGTCCGCAGGTCGAGGACCGCAGCGGAGATGCCGTGCTCACCGGCCAGCACGGCGGCGGCCCGCTTCGCCACTTCGACCTGGGCGCTCCAGGCGATCAGCACGACGTCGTCGCCGGTCTGCACCAGGTTCGCCTTCCCCAGCGGGACGAGGTGCTCGCCTTCGGGGACGTCGTCCTTCACCAACCGGTAGCCCTTCAGCGGTTCCAGGAACATCACCGGGTCGGGGTCCCGGATGGCCGACGCCAGCAGGCCCTTGGCGTCCGATGCCGACGCAGGCAGCACGACCTTCAATCCCGGGCACTGCACCAGCTGCGCCTCGAGCGCCTCCGAGTGCAGCTCCGGCGTACGGACTCCGCCGCCGAACGGCGCCCGCACCGTGACCGGGCAGTCGAAGCGCCCGTCCGACCGGTAGCGGAGCCGGGCCAGCTGGCCGGCGATCTGGTGGAACGCCTGCCACGAGAACCCGAGGAACTGGATCTCCGGGACCGGCACGAGGCCTTCGGCGGCGAGCCCCACGGCCGTGCCGATGATCACGCCTTCCGACAGCGGCGTGTCGACGACCCGCTGCTCGCCGAAGCGGTCGAGCAGTCCGTCGGTGGCCCGGAACACGCCGCCGTTGCGGGCGACGTCCTGTCCGAAGACGAGCACCCGCCCGTCGCGCTCCATCTCCTGATGCAGCGTGTGGTTGATCGCCTCGACCAGCGTCATGACGGCCATGGCGCTCAGCCCTCCCCTGCGTCGGCGTCGGTGTCGAGGCCCAATCGCGCCCGCAGCTCCGCTCGCTGCACCACCATGCGGGGGGTCGCCTCCGAATAGACGTGATCGAAGAAGTGGTCGGGCGAAACGGTCGCCGCTTCGGCGGCGTCCCAGGCGGCGTCGACTTCGGCGGCCGCGGCCGCCTCGGCGGCCGAGTGCCGGTCTTCGTCCCACAGGCCGCGACCCTCGAGGTGGCGCCGCAGCCGGACGATCGGGTCGCCGAAGCGCTGCTCCCACGCCAGCCGCTCGTCGGCCGGCTGGTAGCGCTTCGGGTCGTCGGCGGTGGTGTGCGGCCCTCTCCGGAACGTCACCGCCTCGATCAGGGTCGGCCCGCCGCCAGCGACCGCCCGCTCCCGGGCGGCGCCGACGACCGAGATCATGGCCAGGGCGTCGTTGCCGTCGACCCGCACGCCGGGGAACCCGAACGCCGCCGCCTTGGCGGCGAAGCTCGCCGCCGCCGTCTGGGCCGACAGCGGCGTGGAGATCGCCCATCCGTTGTTGACGCAGAGGAACAGCACCGGCGCGCCGAGGACGCCGGCGAAGTTGCCGGCCTCGTAGAAGTCGCCCTCCGAGCTGGCGCCGTCGCCGAAGAACACGCAGGCCACCCCGGGGTCGCCCTTCAGCTTCATGCCCCAGGCCAGGCCGACGGCGTGGGGCACCTGGGCGGCCAGCGAGATCTGGATCGGGAACACCCGGATCGGCGCCGGGAAGTGCCCACCGGCCGGGTGGCCCCGCTGATAGAGGGCGTAGGTCCTCAGGACCTCGGGGCCATAGCGCCCCAGGGCCACCGGCTCCCGGTACTGGGGGAGCACCCAGTCCCACGCCGGGTCGAGGGCGGCGGCCGCCCCCACCACGGTGGCCTCCTGGCCTTCGATGGGGGCGTACGTCCCGGCCCGGCCCTGGCGTTGCAGGGCGAAGAAGCGGCCGTTGGCCACCCGGGCCTTGACCATCTCGGCCATCACGGCCACGAGGTCGTCGTCGGAGATGGCGGGCGGTTCGGCCACCAGCTCGGACCCGTCCTCCGACAGGACCCGGTACACGGTCTCGGGGGCGGCCAGGTCGAGATCGACGCTCACGCCACCCTTACTAGACGGTGATCGCCGCCTGATGAAAGCCCGGCTTCGAAAACCGACGGCCGCCCGTCGTTACCGGGCGGTAGTGTCGGAGGCGTGCAGTTGGGGACGGCAGGCGCCGGGCGACGGTGGACCACCATGGCCGTCGGCCTGTGCCTGCTGGCGGGCCTCGCCACTCCGGCCGCCGTCGCTGACACCGCCGCGCCCCACCACTACGTCGCCCTCGGCGACTCGTACACCGCCGGCCCCGGCATCCCCAACCAGACCGCCGACGCACCCGGCTGCGGCCGGTCCGACCACAACTATCCGCACCTCGTGGCCGAGGCGCTCGGCGCCGCCCGGTTGACCGACGTGAGCTGCGGCAGCGCCACCACCGCCCACATGACCGCATCGCAGCCGCTGGCCGGCGGCGTGTCCCATCCGCCGCAGCTCGACGCCCTCGACCCCGATGTCGACCTCGTCACGCTCGGCATCAGCGGCAACGACATCGGCTTCGGCGAGATCATCACCAGCTGCGTCGTCCACAGCGTCGTCCTCCCGATCACGGCGCCCTGCCGGGCCCACTACACCCGCGACGGCGACGAGCTCGGTCGGCGGATCGAGGCCACGGCCCCCAAGGTGGCGGCCGTCCTGGCCGGCATCCGCCAGCGGGCGCCGCAGGCCCGCATCCTCGTCGTCGGCTACCCGGTCATCCTCCCCGCCACCGGGCCGGGCTGCTGGCCGCTCATGCCGATCGCCTTCGGCGACGTCGCGTGGCTCCGCACGGTGGAAGAGCGGCTCAACGCCATGCTGGCCGAGCAGGCGGCCGCCGGTGGCGCGACGTTCGTCGACACCTACTCCTCGAGCGTCGGCCACGACGTCTGCCGCCTGCCCGGTCACAAGTGGGTCGAAGGTCTGATCCTCACGGCGCCGGGCAGCCCCGTCCACCCGAACGCCCTCGGCATGGCCAACACGGCCCGGCAGGTGCTGGCCGCCCTCTGACGGGTCTAGGCGGCGACGAGGTCGAAGCGGGTGCCCACCGTGTTCTGAATGAACGCCTCGGGCAGCCGGGCGGCCAGCGCCGTCGCCGCCTTCCAGCCGCTGCAGTGCGCCGGGACCACGACGTCGGGCCCGAGTTCCGCCAGGGCCTCCACCGTGGCCGGAATGATCGCCTCGAACATCCCGCCGGTCAGGTGGAAGCCGCCCATGACGGCATGGACCGACTCCACGCCGGTGAGGTGGCGGGCGTAGCGGGTGATGTTGACGACCCCGGCGTGGCCGCAGCCGGTCAGCACCACCAGCCCTTGGCCCCGCACGTGGATCACGACCGCCTGATCGTCGAGGATCAGGGGGTCGGGTTCCCAGCCGCCGTCCCGCAGCGCCTGGTGGGGGGCGAAGCCGGTCTCGAAGTCGGTGGTGCGGGCCACCTCACCGGTGACGAGCACGCTGCTCTCGAAGAGGAACGAGGGCTGTTCGGCCTCGACGATGTCGAACCCGGCGTCCTCCAGAGCCTTGCGGCTGGTGGTCGGCAGCTCCCAGGGGTCCCGGCCCGGGAGGGCGATGCGCCGCTTCGACCAGAACTCGGGATGGATCACGACCGGCAAGCCGGTCCGGCCGCCGAGCGCCCGGGCCAGCCCGTCGAGCCCGGTGGTGTGGTCGAAGTGGCCATGGGAGCAGACGACGATCTCGATGTCGCCGGGGGCGATGTCCATGCGGCGCATGTTCTCCACCATCCCGTCCGGCGAGACACCGGTGTCGAACAGCAGGCAATGCACCGATCCCCCGGCCCGTTCGACCTCGACGAGCGCCGAGAAGCCGTGCTCCGCCTTCGGCCCGTCGGGCACCCGGCCCTCGACGATGGTGGGGGCGTCGCGCCACGGCCACCGGGCCAGGGGCCGGCGGTGGGCCGGCCCGCTGTCGGCCGCCAGCATGTCGGACACGTTGTCGATCACCGTGGTGATGCTGACCCGCTCGACCGGCTCGAGGGGGATCGGCTCACCCTGGTAGGCGCCGAGGTCGACCGGAACGACGAACCGGCCCCCGGCGGCGTGATTGGCCCCGCCGTCGCACATGCCCGCATCCTACGGAGCAGGTGCGATAGGAAGAAGCCCATGGGTGTTCAGCGCAGCGTTCTCGGAATCGCCGCCGCCGTCGTGCTCACCGGTTCCGGTGCCGCCTGCGGCGGCGGGTCGCACGACAGCATGTCGCACGGCGGGTCGTCCGCCGAGGCGACCCGGACGGTCGACGTGACCATGAAGGAGTTCTCCTACGAGCCGGCGACCGTGGCCGTCAAGGCCGGGGAGACGGTGAAGTTCGTCTTCCACAACCAGGGCCAGATCCTCCACGACGCCTTCATCGGCGACGACGCCGCCCAGGCCGAGCACGAGAAGGAGATGCGGGAAGGGATGGGGGGTGGCCACGCCGACGACATGCTCAAGGTCATCCCCGGGCAGACCGGCATGCTGACGCACACCTTCAAGGCCGGGGAGTCCCTCATCATCGGCTGCCACGAGACCGGCCACTACCAGGCCGGCATGAAGATGGCCCTGACGGTCAGCTGATCGGGCGCCCGGCGCTCTCCCGGGTCAGCGCCCCGAGGAGCGCCAGCGTCGCCTCCCGCTCCGCCCGTCCACCGATGGGCGAGGCGATCAGCTCGGTCCCGCCGACGTCGGCCAGGGCGCGGATGCGGCCGGCGACGACCTCCTCGTCGCCGGCGATGACCACGCCGGCCGGGCCGTCGATGCCGGCCTCGTCGAGGAGCTTCCGGTAGGACGGGAGCGTCCCGTAGATGGCGTAGGACGACGCGGCCCGCTGCAGCACTCCGTCGACGTCGTTCGTCACCGACACCGGGAGGCCGACCCCGACCCGGGGTGCCGGCCGGCCCGCCGCCTCGGCGGCGGCCGTGATCGTCGGGGCGATCCGGTCGCCGACGACCGCAGGAGCGGCCATCCAGGTCAACGTCCCGTCGCCGAGCTCGCCGGCCACCCGCAGCATCGCCGGGCCGAGGGCGGCCACCAGGACGGGGACGGGGTGGCCGTCGTCGACACTGATCGGCCCCATCACCGTCGAGGCCCGCAGCGTCTCGCCCTGCACGTCGACGGGCTGGCCGTCGAGCGCCGGGCGCAGCGCGGAGAGGTACTCCCGCATGTGGATCGCGGGCTTCTCGAAGCGCATCCCGAACATGCCTTCGATGACGACCTGGTGGGACAGGCCGATCCCGAGGTGGAGCCGGCCGGGGCCGAGCGCCGCCGAGGTGGTGAGCGCCTGGCCGGCCAGCAGGAGCGGATGGCGGGGATAAGTGGGGATGACCGCCGTCCCCAGTTCGATGTCGGGGATCTCCCGGCCGGCGACGGCGATGGCGGTCAGCGCCTCGATGCCCATCACCTGCGGCAGCCAGGCCCGGCGGATGCCGGCGTCGGCGACCTGGCGCACCGCTGCGATCGTGGAGGCGAGGCCACCGCCGCCGACCATGACTCCGATGTCCACCGCCGGGCTCCTTCCGCTGCGTGGGCTCAGCCCGCCGGGGCGAGCGTGAAGTCGAACTGGCAGGTGAACCCGGGGCCGTCGGGGGCGTCGGCCGGTTCGAGCTTGGTGACGAGGGACGGGCGGGCCGCGCCCACCACGTCGTGCTCCAGCCACTGGTCGCCGGCGAAGTACACCTGGGTCGTGAGCGGGGCGTACCCGGCGTGTTCGACCTTGACGTGGATGTGGGCCGGCCGGTGCGGCTCGAGCCCGAGGATCTCGAGGACCTGGGCGGTGTGCGGCTCGCCGGGGATGTCGTAGGCGAGGGGCACGACCGTGCCGATGGCGAAGCGGCCGTCGGCGCCGGTGGCGACCCGCCCCCGGAGGTTCCACTCCGGCAGGCCGGGCGCGAAGCGGGAGTAGAGGCCCGAGCCGTCGGCCTGCCACACGTCGAGCACCGCTCCGGCCAGCGGATCGCCGCTCGTGGTGCGGACGGCGCCGGTGAAGATGAGCCGGTCGCCGGGCTCGTCGGGCCGCATCGGCAGGTGCGCCACACCGTCGGCGCCGGCGGCGATCTCGGGCGCGCCGGCGGCGAAGAACGGGCCTTCCACATTGCTGTCGGTCGTCCCGGGTGTGGCGGCCGCCGTCTCGTCGACCACGCTTTCGAGCAGCACGTCGAGCAGCAGCGGAAGCTCGCCCCGCTCCGCCGCCGAGGCCACGAACCCGATCGCCCGGCGGTACTCCGGATAGGTGACGCCGTGGCGGCGGATCACGTCCCGCAGCCCCTCGACGATGTCGCTGACGATCGTTGCCGCCCGGGTGTCGTCCATGCCGGCGATCATAAGACCGCCCCCGCCCGTCCGCCCCGGCGGCCCTCGCCGCCGGCCGTCAGTCCGTGAGGCGGCGCCGCCAGGCGGTGAACGCCCGGGCCAGGTCGGTCTCGTGGAGGTCGTCGAGCCGGGTGGCGTGGTCGTCGATGTACTCGAGGTAGAGCGGGCGGAGCTCCCGTTCGAGGAGCGCGGTGGCGGCGGACGGGTCCTCGGGCGGCACGGTCCGCCAGTGGAGCCCGGCGGCGACGAGGGCCGGCGCGACCGCGTCGGGGTTGGCCAGGTAGTAGTCGACGGCGGCGTGGTTCGTCCCGACCCGCCCGGTGGCGGCGGTGAACAGGAAGCGGACGGGGAACAGCACGATCTTCGTGAGGTGGCGCACCCCTTGCTGCAGCAGCAGCTCGGGCCGGCGGATCTCGTCGATGACGGCGTCGCCCGGCGGGGTGAGCGAACCGAGCCCCGCCGCAGTGGCGGCTGCAGCGCCGTAGCCCGGCCCGAGAAAGTCGAGGGCGAACTCGGCGCCGGCCACGAGCAGGTCGGTCGGGTCGGGGCCGGGCAGCGCGGCCCGGCAGTCGGTGCCGGCGAGCAGCAGGCCGTTCTCGACGAGGTCGAGCCGGTCGAGGGGCGGGAACCGGCCGCCGTCCGCCCGGCCGGCCAGGGTTTCCGGCGTCCCCCAGAAGACCGACAGGCGTTCGTGGAGTTCGGTGCCGCCGGCCTTGACCGCTTCGGCCACGGCGGCGATCGTCGGCGGGTCCGACGCTTCGATGGGGTCGGTGAGAACCAGGCCGAGGTCGACGTCGCTGACCAGCGGGGCGAACCCGCCGTGGGCCAGGCTGCCCAGGGCGTAGGCCGCCACCAGCCGTCCGCCGAGCACGGCCTCGTACCGGGTCACCGCCTCCCGCAGGACGGCGAAGCCGGCCTCGTTGGTGTCGTTCGTCTCGTCGCTGATCAGTACATGATGGACGGTAGGAAGGCGCCCTGCGGCTCCTGGTACATCCCGGTGCTCATCAGCGTCATGACCTGCACGACCCGGAGGCCGTGGTCGAGGCCGAAGCGGAACAGCGCGGCGTTGCGCATCGGGACGAGGAACCCGGCGCCACCGAAGGCGTCGGCGGCGCCGATGAGGGCCTTCACGTCCTCGCTGGTCTCCCCGACGGTGTGGGCGAAGAACGCCACGCCGGTCGAATAGCCGGTGACCCGCCCGTCGTGTTCGACGACCACGGCCGAGCCGCGGTCGAGCGCGTCGGCGAGTTCGAATGAGCGGTCGAAGCCGTGGACGGCCCGGCAGACCCGGTTGGCGGCTTCGACGTCGCCGGCGGTGGCCGGTCGCACCGTGTAGCCGGCGATCGCCCGACGCAACGGCGGGCCCTGCAGGCAGGCCAGGGTCTCCCGCACGACGAAGCCGAGCTTGCCGTACAGCGCCAGGGAACGGGTGTGGTAGGCGGCCTGCACCAACCGCACGCCGAGCGCGCCCTGTTCGGCCGCCCGGTTCATCACCGCGCTCATGAGGAGCCGTCCCACACTGCCGTTCTGCACCGCCGGGTCGACGGTGATCGGGCCGACGCCGGCGACCGATGCCCGCTCGTCGAGGAAGTTCGACCCGACCACTCCACCGTCGACTTCGGCGACGACGCCGAAGATGCCCGGCTTCCGCAACAGCCCCGCAAGCATCCCGGCGGCGTCCTCACGCGACTGGAAGTCGACCGGATAACCGTGGGCGGCGGCAATGGCAGCGAAGGCGTCGTAGCAGATCCGGCCGCACGCCTCGGCGTCCCCGGGCCGGCCGAGCCGCAGCTTCACGTCCATGGCACCGGTCCTAGCACAGCCCGGCGCCGGCGAGTCGCGGTGAACCCTGGTCTAGCGTCGTCGGCATGGGCGAATCCCCTGCCGGCGTCGACGTTGCGGCGGTCACGAAGTGGTTGGAGGCGCATGAGCCGGGGATGCGGGGTCCGCTTTCCCTCGAGCGGATCGCCGGGGGGCGGTCGAACCTGACGTACCGGGTGTCGGATGCGGACGGCCGGTGCTGGGTCCTGCGCCGGCCGCCGCTGGGGACGCTGCTCCCTTCGGCCCACGACATGGCCCGGGAGCACCGGGTGATCGCCAGCCTTCAGCCCACGGCAGTGCCCGTCCCGGCGGTCGTCGGCCTGTGCCTCGACGAAACCCTGATCGGTGCGCCGTTCTACGTCATGCACTTCGTCGAGGGTGTCGTGCTGACGAACGGCGCAACCGCCGCCGTCCTCGACGAGGCCGGGCGGCGCTCCGCCGCCGAATCCGTGGTCGACGTCCTGGTCGCTTTGCACGACGTCGAGCCCGATGCCGTCGGTCTCGGTGACCTCGGCCGGCGGGACGGCTACGTGGAACGGCTGCTGCGGCGCTGGACCAAGCAGTGGGAGGGCTACAAGACCCGCGACGTGCCCGTCATGGACGAAGTGGCGGAGCGGCTCGGGCGGCGGATCCCGGCCTCAGGGCCGACCGGCATCGTGCACGGCGACTATGGCCTGCACAACCTGCTCGTCGCCCCCGACAACGGCTCGGTGCGGGCCGTCCTCGACTGGGAGATCTGCACGCTGGGCGATCCGCTGGCCGACTTCGGCTGGCTCCTCGTCCTGTGGACCGAGCCGACCGACTCGTTCTTCCCCCTGCTCGACCCCGCCACGTTCGCGCCGGGGTTCCCCGGCCGGGCCGAACTCCTCGACCGGTATGCCGCCCGCTCGGGACGGGACCTGTCCGGCATCGACTTCTACGTCGCGCTGGGGCTCTGGAAGCTGGCCGTCGCGTTGGAGGGCGTCTTTTCGCGGCACGCCTCCGGCGCCTACGGGGACACCGACGACTCATGGCGGAGGTTCGGCGCCATGGTGCCCCGGATCGCCGAGGCCGCCCGCGACGCCTGCCCCTAGGTGAGGTACTCGTCGTCGGTCACGTGGTCGCCCCAGACGGCGTCGCCCTCGGTGATCGACAGGTGGGTCATGAAGTGGCCGGGGGCGGCGCCGTGCCAGTGCCATTCGCCGGCGTCGGCGAGGACGACGTCGCCCGGCCGGATCGTGACCGCCTCGCCGCCCCTGGAACACACCCGGCCCTCACCTTCGGTGACGTAGAGCGTCTGGCCGCCGGAGTGGTGGTGCCAGGCCGTCCGGGCGCCCGGGTGGAAGTGGACGGCGTTCATCGCCCACGGCCCCTCGTTGCGGCCCTGGGCGACCGGGTCGATCCAGACATCGCCGGTGAACCAGTCGGCCGGCCCCTTCGCCGTCGGCTGCTTGGACGGAATTTCCACGTTCGGGCTCCCTTCGGGAATCAGTCGTCGGCGAGGAGGCAGCGGGGGCCCGGGACGATCAGCGCCACGGCCCCGACGACCAGAACCCCGGCGCCCTGCCAGCGATTGCGCCGGATCTGGGGGGCGCAGATTCTCGAGTTCTGCGGCAGGAGGAACTGCTTCGGTGTCAGAGCCGTGCCGCAGTTGTGGTCGCCGGCCGAGACCGGGTTCATGAGGATGAGGACGCCGAGGAACTCGATGACGACTCCGGCGAGGAAGACCACACGTTTGACCGACGCGGACCTCACGGCGCCGGATCGTACCGGCTCACAATTTCCCGTAGCGGGCCCCTGGACCGTTCCACCGCCCGAGCCTCCGACCGCCGCCGCTGGCGCCGGAGCTTCTGGCGGATCGCCTCGGTCTCGGCGATGGTCTTCTGCAACCGGCCCCGGATCTCCTCACCCTCTTGCCGCGTCGCCTCGAGCCGGGCCCGGACTTCCTCGAGCCAGACGGCGAACAGCTCGTGGCTGACGAGGCGGGGGACGACGACGAGGGTGGGCCGCCGGAGCAGATCCTGGCGTTCGCGACGGTCGTCCAGCGTTGCATCCAACATTGCCCCGGTATCTACCACAGCACTCGACTTGGCCAACAGCGGCTCCGGGGCGTCCTAGTCTCAGCGCCGTGAGCGAACGGCTGGTGGTGATCGGGGGCGACGCGGCCGGGATGAGTGCCGCCTCCCAGGCCCGGCGCCTGCGAGGTCCCGACGATCTGTCGATCGTGGCGTTCGAGCGGGGCCACTACACGTCGTACTCCGCCTGCGGGATCCCGTACTTCGTGGGCGGCGAGGTCAAGGACCTCGACCACCTGATCGCCCGGCACCCGGAGACGTTCCGGGCGGAGCTGGCGATCGACGTCCAGCTGCACCACGAGGTCATCGGGATCGACCTCGACGGCCGGAAAGTCCAGGTCCGTGCGCTCGACACCGGCGAAGAACGGGCCGAGCCATTCGACCAGCTCGTCGTGGCCACCGGGGCGGTGCCCCTCCGCCCGAAGCTGCCGGGCGCCGATGCCCGCGGGATCCACGGCGTGCAGGTCCTCGACGACGGGGTGGCGCTGCGGCGCCGCCTCGACGACACCGGCCCGGCCCGGGCCGTCGTGATCGGGGCGGGCTACATCGGCCTCGAGATGGCCGAGGCGCTCGTGCACCGCGGCCTGAAGGTGGCGCTCGTCGAGCGGAGCCGGCAGCCGATGGCGACGCTCGACCCCGACATGGGCTCGCTGGTGGCGGAGGCTCTGCGGGGGATGGGGGTCGAGTTGTACCTCGGCGAGACCGTGACCGCCTTCGAGACCGGGGACGGCGAGGTACGGGCCGTGGTCACCGAGGAGCGGACCCTCCCGGCCGACCTGGTGGTTCTCGGGCTCGGCGTGCGGCCCAACAGCGAACTGGCCCGGGCAGCCGGCATCCCGGTGGGGGCGACGGGCGGCGTGGTCACCGATCAGCGCATGCGTACCCCGGCACCCGGCGTGTGGGCGGCCGGCGACTGCGTGGAGACCTTCCATCGCGTGTCGCGGCGGCCGGTGGCCTTCGCCCTCGGCACGCACGCCAACAAGCAGGGCCGGGTGGCGGGAATCAACATCGGCGGCGGCTACGCCACCTTCCCCGGCGTGGTCGGCACGGCCGTGACGAAGATCTGCGGCGTCGAGATCGCCCGCACCGGCCTCGGCGAAGCCGAGGCGGCCGCCGCTGGCTTCGAGGTGGAGGCGGTGATCGTGGAGTCGACGACCCGGGCCGGCTACTTCCCCGACACCACCGCCATGCAGACGAAGATCATCGCCGAGCGCCGCTCCGGCCGCCTCCTCGGCGCCCAGATCGTCGGACGGGAGAACGCCGGGAAGCGCATCGACGCCCTGGCGATCGCGGTGTGGAACGAGATGACCGTCGAGGAGATGACCGGCCTCGACCTCGCCTACGCCCCGCCCTTCTCACCCGTCTGGGACCCGGTCCTCATCGCGGCGCGCAAAGCCGCCGAACGGATGGACCAGGCGAAGCCGGCGTAGCCCGGAGCGAGTGGCCGACGGCCACTCGCTCCCGCGGCCGTACTAGTTGATGACGCGGACGTTCTGGGCCTGCGGGCCCTTCGGGCCCGTGGTCACCTCGAACTCGACCTTGTCGTTTTCTTCCAGGTTCCGGTACCCGGTACCGGAGATGGCACTGAAGTGGACGAAGACGTCGGGGCCGGATTCCTGCGTGATGAAACCGAAGCCCTTTTCGCCGTTGAACCATTTGACGACGCCGGTGGTCATGGACAATCCCTCCATTCCTGGCCTGAATCGAACCGTGGTTCGTGCGGCCGGGCGGCTCTGTTGCCGCCGAGGGAACTGCCCGCAACTGTGTACGACGTCTGCCCTCTACGGACGAGGGTACCAGCCTGTTCGTCCCGGGTGAACCGGCGGCCGTGTACGGTCGGTGTGGTCCGATCCGCGAAGCGAGGAACGTATGAGCCGCAACCCGTCCATCAAGCTGGACGCCCCCGCCGCCTGGAAGGCGTGGGCGACGAGCGGCTCCCCCGACGCCGGTGCCGAGTTCCTCGACCGGGTCCGGTCGTGGACTGACGGGACCGCGGCGCAGTTGAGCCGGGGAGCAACGCATCACTTCCGCTGCCGGCCGACCCGCGAGGAGATCGCCGCCCAGCTTCGCGACGAGCTCGGGCACCTCGCCGGCGGTGAGCCCGTCGCGTACCTCCAGGCGCTCGAAGCGGCCCGCCGCAACGTGATCGAAGAGCTCCGGTCGCGCCCCTAGACCGGGCGCTGTCACCGCTACTTCACCCTGATCCAGCCCGCCCGGTGGTTGCCGTGGGGCACGCCGAAGGCGGTGCCCACCTGTTCGCGGTGCCCGGCCCGCAGTCGCTCGAAACGATCCGTGCGGTAGTCGTCGATCCTCGGTGAGCCCGCCACCGGCAGCTCATTGGGCAGCCGGTCGTCGTACTCCATCGCGTGCATGAGCCGCCCGTCACCGACGATCCGCTGGTGGTAGTCGTCGGGCACCCTGGCATAGCCCGCCGGGTCCGGGGCCATGCCGTAGAGCCGGGCGGAGTTGAGGCCGAGGACCTTGCGCTTCATTTCCACAGTGATCTCCGGGTAGCCGTAACGGTGGCGGAACTCCTCCGGGATCTGCAGCCGCCAGAAGGCCTCGATCTGCCATTGCGGGTTCCCGTAGAAGATGCTGTCGGTGCCCCACACGATCCGATCGGCGCCGAGGTACTTGAAGAGGATGCCCATGAGATGGGCGCACAGGGTGGGGAAGGTCACGACCGACGAGGCGAAGATCGTGCCCAGTTCCGCATAGACGTTCGGGTAGGGCGCCACGAGCTGGGCGAACTCAGTGGTGTCCTTGATGTCGGGGACGCCGTCGCGGAGCCGGCCTGACTCGACGTCCTGCCATGCCTCGTAGTCGAAGAACCCCGGCCGGATGCACGAGTGGTAGATGATGAAGTTCAGGTCAGGGAACGCCGCCGCCGCCCCGGGGATGTCCGTCGGGAAGGCGGAATCGCCCAGCCCCTTGTGGACCGCCACGCAGTTGAGGCCGGGCTTGGCGTTGCGGTGCTTGCGATACGCCTCCTGGATGAAGGCGAACGTGGGGAAGGCCAGCACCTCGTCGTCGAAGGTCCAGTACTCGAACGGCGCGTCCGGGTCGTTGTCCCGCTTGGCGTTCGGGACCTGGTAGCCCTTCCAGCTGTCGACGCTGAACCGGTCGAGCTGCTCTTGGAGGTACCACAGGTTCCCCGGCCCCATGTACATCAGCCCGTGGCTCAGGGCCCGCCGCGACCCGGCCGCCGCATTGATGAACTCGCGGCAGGCGAAGTTCTGCTCGGCGGTGACGAAGGCTTCGTGCGGCCGTGCCTCGTGGACGTTCCGGGCGGTCGCGGGAACGTTCTTGACTCCGGCCGCCGCCGCACCCACGTGGGCGATCATCGTGATGTTGCTGATGAGGGCGACCGTGGTCTGGCTTTCGAAGAAGTAGTACTTGACGAAGTTCGGCAGCCAGAACTCGGTGTCGTCCCAGTTGGTCCGTCCGACGAGGGCGGGATTCCAGTTGGCCCAGGGGTCGCCGTGCTCGTCGCCGTGGTTCTGCGGGTTCCAGGGATTCGGCGAGTTCGGGAACCTGGCGCTCTCGCCCTGGGCGATGGCCCGGACGCTGGAGGCGATGGTGTGCCCCGATCCGGCGCCGCGGACCAGGTGGCATTGATCGTCGAAGACGAAGAGGTCCGGCGGCGGGCCGTCGGCCAGGAAGGCGGCATGGTCGAAGCCGGCCTCACCGGCCACCCGGAAGAGCGATGCGCCGTGCGCGAACGGCCGGAACACGTCGTTCAGCGCCATGAACGACGCGGCCAGTCCGGCTGACGTTGCCAGGAACCGGCGGCGGCTGATGTTGAGCCGTTCGGGCACCGTCTCGAGGGCGTCGAGGACGCGGGCCTCGACCTGCTTCTGGTGGGCTGTCTGGAGGCACGGGGGGAAGTACTCCTCGTTCGACACGAGATGCGTCGGGATCGGGAGGCCCAGCGGGTCGATTTCGGAGGCCGGCCGGCATCGGGCCAGTTCCTGCGGCGTCATCTCCGGGTGGCTGTGGACCTGCCGACGCTTGTTCTTCCCCATGGGCCCAGCCTGGCGTGGGGCGGTCACAAGGCGGTCACAAGACCGGGAGCGAGGTCGGGGCCAGCTGTTTTACCCTCTGGCGGGTGGACTTCCGCATCCTCGGTCCGCTGGAGGCGTCAGAGGGGGGCCGTGCGGTCGCCCTCGGTGGGAGCAGGGAGCGAGTCCTGCTCGCCCACCTGCTGCTCTCGGCCAATGAGGTCGTCTCGTCCGACCGCCTCATCGACGAGATCTGGGGCGGCCCGTCCTCGGACGCGGCGCTCCACACGCTGCGCGTCACCATGTCCCGCCTCCGGAAGGCGCTGCAGGCGGCGGGCGGGGAGGACGTCGTCATCACCCGCCCCCCGGGATACGTCGCCTGCGTCGGCCCCGGCGAGCTCGACACCGCCCGGTTCGACGCCCTCGTGCGCCGGGGTCGGGCAGAGGCGGCGCGGGGAGAGCACGAGCAGGCGGCGGCCACCCTGGCGGAGGCCCTCGGCCTCTGGCGGGGCCCGGCGCTGGCCGACGTGGCCGACCACTTCGCCTTTGCCCGCGCTGCGGCGCTCCGGCTGGAGGAGGGCCGGCTGTCGGCTCTCGAAGAGCGCCTCGACGCCGATCTCGCCTGCGGACGGCACCGCGACGTCCTCGGCGAGCTGGAGGCGCTGACCGCGGCGACTCCGCTCCGGGAGCGGGTCTGGGGCCAGCGCATGCTCGCCCTGTACCGCTCCGGCCGCCAGGCCGACGCGCTGCGGGCGTACCAGGAGCTGCGGGTCGTGCTCCGGGAGGAACTGGGCATCGCACCGAGCGCGGCGCTGCAGGAGCTCGAGACGGCCATCCTGCGCCACGACGCCGAACTGGACCTGGCCGGTGGGCGGCCCCGGGCAGGGCCGCTGCCGCTGCCCGGCCTTCTCACCGACATGGGCCGCATCTTCGTCGGGCGGGATGACGAACTGATGCGGCTCGAGGAGGTCTGGGGACGGGCGACCACCGGCACGGTCGAAGTGGTACTCGTGAGCGGGGAGCCGGGAATCGGCAAGACGCGCCTGGCCGGGGAACTCGCCATCCGGCTCCACGCCGACGGCGCCCTGGTACTCGCCGGCCGGTGCGACGAGCACCTGGGAGTGCCGTACCAGCCGTTCGTCGAGGCGCTGCGCCACGCCGTCGACCACACGCCGACCGAGGCGCTGCCCGCCAGTTTGGGCCGCTACGCCGGCGAGCTCGTCCGGCTCGTTCCCGAGCTCGCCGGCCGGGTGCCCGACCTCGCCGTCCCGCTCCGCTCCGATCCCGAGACGGAGCGCTACCGGCTCTTCGACGCCGTGGCCGCCTGGCTGACGTCGCTGTCGACCGACCGGCCCGTCCTGCTCCTGCTCGATGACCTGCAGTGGGCGGCGCAGCCGACGCTGATGCTGCTGCGCCACGTCGTGCGGGCCGGCCGGGGACGGCTGCTCGTCCTCGGCATCTACCGGGACACCGAGCTGACCGGCGACCATCCGCTGGTCGAGGTGCTGGTCGATCTCCGGCGCCACAGCGGGGCGGGGCGCCTGACCCTGGGTGGTCTCGACGGCGCGGCGGTGCTGGCCCTCGTCGAGCAGGCAGCCGGTCGGGCGCTCGATCCTGACGGCGTCGCGCTGGCCCGGGCCGTCCACCAGGACACCGAAGGGAATCCGTTCTTCGTGCGGGAGGTCCTCCGCCACCTCGCCGAGACGGGCGCTGTCGAACGGCGGGAGGGTGTCTGGACCGCCCGGCTACCCGCGGGGGACCTCGGTATCCCCGAAGGGGTCCGGGAGGTCGTCGGCCGCCGCCTCCACCGCCTGTCGAGCGGGGCCAACCACGCCCTGCGGATCGCGGCCGTCATCGGGCAGGAGTTCGACCTTTCGGTCGTCCGTGGAGCCGGGGACCTGTCCGAAGGGACACTCATCGCCGCACTGGAGGAGGCGAGCGACGCCCGGCTCGTCCTCGAGGATTCGGCGACCCGCTGGCGTTTTGCGCACGCCCTGGTGCGCGCCACGCTCTACGAGTCGCTCAGCGCCGCTCGCAGGGTCGCGCTGCACCGCTCCGTGGCCGAGGCCATCGAGACGGTCCACGAAGGCCGGCTCGACGACTGGTTACCCGCCCTGGCCCACCACTGGGCGAAGGCCAGCACCCCCGAGACTGGGACCGGCCGGGCAGTGGAGTACGCCCGCCGGGCAGCCGACCGGGCTCTGGCCCAGCTCGCCCACGACGAAGCGGCCGGGTACTACGCGTCAGGCCTCCAGTTGCTCGACGCCGGTCGCGTCGGCGCTGCCGATCCCCGCCGCCTGGAACTCCTCCTCGGCTGGGGCGAGGCCCAACGCCGGGGCGGCGACCCGGGCTACCGCCAGACGCTGCTCGACGCCGCCCGTCTGGCAGGAGCGCTCGGCGATGCCACAGCCCTCGCCCGGGCGGCGCTGGCCAACACCCTCGGGCACATGTGGACCGCCTTCACGGTCGACACCGACCGGATCGAGGTCCTCGAATCGGCCATCGCCGCCGTCGGTGGGGGAGACCTCTCGTTGCGGGCCCGTCTGCTGGCCACGCTGGGCCTGGAGCTGGCCTGGCAGCCCGACCAGACACGCAGGATCGCGCTCTCGCACGAGGCGCTGCAGCTCGCCCGCACCCTCGACGAGCCGGCCACGCTGGCCCATGTCCTGCTCGCCCGCGACTACACCATCACCGACCCCTCGAACGTGGACGAGCGGTTCGGCGCCACCAGCGAACTGCTGTCGATCGCCGAACGGCTCGGTGACCCGGTGATCGCGAGCCGGGCCCTCAGCCTGCGCTTCAAGGTCGCCATGGAGCTGGCCGACGTGGCCGAAGCCGAACGGTCCCTCGTCGAGAACGAAGCGCTGATCGCCGATCTCGGGCAGCCGGGCCTGACATTCTTCGTCCGGCACCACCGGGCCAGCCTCGCCGTGCTCCGGGGCGACCCGGACGCCGAGCAGCGGTTGGCGGCCGCCGAGGAAGTCGGGCGCAGCATCGCCGGAACGGAGAACCTCTCGGCGCCGAAGCTCTTCTCGTCGGTCAGGCTGTTCTGGCCGAGGATGGAACAGGGCCGGGTGGACGAGATCGCCGACTTCTGGTCCTCCCTGGCCGAGCGGCCGGGCGCGGCGCCTTTCCTCCGGATGGTCCACGCCCACATCCGCCAGGAACAGGGCGACCCCGGCATCGCCGCCGCGCTGCTCGACGAGTACGCCGCGACCGGCTTCGCCCATCCGCGGCACTCGCTCGCCTGGCTGTTCTTCCTGGTCGAGTCCGCCTGGATCACCGCCCGCCTCGGTCGGAAGGACTGCGTAACGCCCCTGCGCGCCGCGCTGGAGCCCTACGCCGCTCAACTCCAGATCGGCGCCTTCGCCGGCTGGATCGGAGGCTCCGTGTCCCTCTACCTCGGCCTGCTGACGGCGACGGCCGGCGATGTTTCCCGGGCCGACGCCGACTTCGCTGCTGCGGCCCTCACCCACGAACGCATCGGTGCACAGGCCTGGCTGGCCCGAACGCAAGTGGAGTGGGCCCGCACGCTCCTCGCCCGCCGGCAGGCCGGAGACGCCGGACGGGCCCGGGGACTGCTGGCCCTCGTCGTCCCCGCCGCCCGCCGCCTCGGGCTGGCCAACATCGAGCGCGACGCCGCTGCTCTCCGGGCGTGAGCCCTCAGGGGCGGTCGTCTGGCTCCTTCCCGTCGGCCTGGATGCCGGAAGCGCGAGCCGTTTACCTACAAGGTATGTAGGTGATCCGCTCCGGGTTCGAGGATTGTGGAACGGTCCGTCAGAGGCGTTGCTCCGGGCGCTCCCGGCGGAACGTCACGAGGAATGCGATTCCCAGGAGAGCGAGCGTCGCTCCGGCTGTCGACAGGGGCCGCGTGTTGCTCTCACCGGTGCGGGGCAGCGTCCCTCCCGAGACCGTGGTTCCCGAGCCGGTCCCGGAACCTGTTCCGGTGGTGCCGTTCGACGTCGGGTCGGCGCTGTCGCCGCGGGGGCCGGTCGTGCCCGCTGGCTCGGTGCCGTTGCCTCCCTGCGTCGTCGTGGTCGTCACCTGCGGCACCGGCGTGGTCGTGGGGGTGGTCACCGAGGTCGTCGTCGTCGGCGGCGCAGTCGGGGTGACCGCCGCCGACGCCTGCGAAGGATCGGAGTTGCCGCCGTCTCCCGTCGCCACCACGGTGAAGGTGTAGGCGGTGCCGTTGGTCAGGCCGGGAATCACGCAACTCGTCGCCGGGGCGGTCGCCGTGCAGGTGGCGCCGCCGGGCTCGGCGGTCACGGTGTAGCTCGTCGCGTCGGAGGAACCGGTCCAGCTGACGGTGGCGCTCCCGTCGCCTGCCGTCGCGGTGACGTCGGTCGGTACGGCCGGAGGCGACGTGGCGCTCTGCACCTCGTCTTCGCTCAACGCCGCTCCGGGCCACATCCGCAGGCTGTACACCCTGCCGCCGGAGGTGGCCTCGCTCCAAGTCTGGGTGTCGTCGAAGAAGAAGCCCAGCGTCGTTCCACCCGACGGGTTCGTGGCCGGGATCGACTCGCTGCTGCCGTCCTGCGACGTGAACAGTTGCTTCAACTGACCGTCGGCACCGACGGCATAAACCGTGAACGTGCCGTTGGTGGCATCGGTCGCCTGTCGCACGGCGATCAGGTCGAGCACCGACCCTTCGGGATACGACTCCGGGCTGGATTCGGCGAACGGATAGAAGTTCAGCGTGGAGTCGTCGAAGTAGAACCCGTTATCGGATCCGCGGTCCTTGTAGTCGATGATCTTGCGCCAGCCCGATACGTCGTCGAAGGCGAACTTCAAGGCGATCGTGTACGTCGACCCGAGGTTCTCGTTGGTGTTGATGGTGAATCCGCCGCCGTGCTCGGTGGTCGACGTCCAGCGCCAGAACTTTCCGTCGGCGTCGCTGCCGAACTCGGTCGTCGCGTTGCAGGGATCGGCCGGGCACGCGTCCGCCGTCGTCAGCGTGCTGTTGCCCTTGGAGTCCGTCAGGTTGCCGTCGAACGTGTACTGGACCGTGGGCTGAGGCGTTGCCGCGCTGGCGACGCCGCCGAAGAGCGACGGGCTCATCAACCCGCCGAGCACGCCGGCAGCCAGCAGCGCGCCACGTGCTCGCGATTCAAACGTCCTTGTCAGCATTGGTCGCCCTCCGATGGCCGTAAGCCGAAAGCGCGCGCTTACGGCGGTTCTCACGACGTCTCCCTCTCACGGAACGTCTGAATGGCGGCGCAGAGTATCGGGCGCTCAAATGGCATTCAATGCCGAATGGCAGTGTTGCCAAACCCTTACATACCAGCCATCTCGTGGTCTGGTACCCCGGCGCCCAGCCGTCGCCGGGTCTAGGTTGCTGCCATGCCGGTGCGGAACGTTTCCCACATCGCCATCGGGGTGCGGGACATGGACCGGTCGCTACCGTTCTGGACCGAGGTGGTGGGGCTGCACGTCACCCTCGACACCGAGGAGCAGTTCATCATCGCCGGCGAGGTGGTGCGCCGCCGAGCGGTCTACCTCCGCGAGCGCGAGGGTCCCGACGAGCCGTTCGTCGTGCTCGACCAACCCCTCACCGGGGATCGCAGCGGGGCGCCGACGCAGCTGTTCGAGTTGGGCATCCACCACGTCGGCTTCTGGGTCGACGACCTCGACGCCATCGAGGCACGGGCCCGGGCCGCAGGCGTGCACATCGTGGCCGAGCCCAGCGAGCACGGGGCCGACACGATCACCGTCGGCGAGCCGCCCGGCGGCTTTGTGCGTGGCCTGTTCGTGCGTGACCCCGACGGCAACGTGATCCAGTTCGACCAGCGCGCCTAGTCGGATACTGGCGGGCCACAGCCCATGAATGGGCCAGGGCAGCAGAAGAGGGGGCCCGCCGTTCCGGCGACGCCCCCTCCGAACTGCTCTTTCTCTGTCGGGACGGCGGGATTTGAACCCGCGACCTCAGCGTCCCGAACGCTGCGCGCTGCCAAGCTGCGCTACGTCCCGCAGGGGCCTGAGTCTAGCCGACCTGCTCTTCGGTCCCCGAAGGGGTTTCGGCCGGGGCGCCGGGCGCCGGGGATGCTTCGGCCGCTTTGCGCTGCTCTTCGGCCGCGAGGAGGTTCTTCACGGTGCGCCGCAGCGTGCCGGCGTCGATCGGCTTGACGAGCATGGCGTCGGCGGTGGAGCGGCGGGCCAGGAACTTGTCGGCCTCACGGTCGAGGAGCAGCAGGATCGGCACGTGGGGGAGCCGGCCGCCGGACTCCTCGAGCCGCAGGTCGAGGGAGATCGCCATCCCGCCCATGTTGGCGACCTGCAGGTCGACGATGACGAGGTCGGGGTGCCGTTCGGCGACGACCGTGCGTACGTCGGGGCCGCGCTGCACGTCGATCACTTCGAACCCGGGGCCGCAGAGGGCGGCGCGGACGTGGTCCCGCACCCAGTCGGCGTCGCTGGCCGCCACGATCGTCGGCATGGGCCCGCAGGCTACCCGTCGCCGTCGGCGCCGACCGAAGCGGCTCCGAGCAGGTAGTGGCCGACCTCCGTGAGGCTGGCGATGTCGCAGACCTCGACCTCGAGCAGCGGCACCCGCACGATCGGCACCGACCCGATCGATCGTTCCAGGCCCTCGAGATGGCCGTGCTCCCGCTTCGAGAGCTGCACGAAGTCGTCGAGGTTGGCGTAGAGCTCGTGGAGCCGCCGGGCCGGCGCGTCGCCGCCCCCGTCGTCGCCTCCGCCCGAACCCGCCCCCCGGCCCGGCTCCGGCGCGCTGGCGGTGAACTCGGGGTGGATCCGGTTGACCACCACGCCGTTGACCCGCAGGTGCGCCTCGGACAGCCGGCCGGCGAAGTACCTGGCCTCGGCCACGGCATCCCGGGCCGGAGCGGTCACGAGCACGAAGGCGGTGCGCCGGTCGCTCAGCAGCTGCATCACCCGGGCCGCCCGAACGCGGAACCCGTCTTCCATGCCCTCGAAGGCCTGGAAGAACAGCACGAGGTCCTCGACCACCTCGACGCCGATGATCTTCGAAACACTGCGGAAGAAGGCCTGCAGCGCGAAGTTGGCCACCCGGAACGACGCCCGGGTCGGGGCCATCACGAGACGGAAGATCTTGTTGTTGAGCAGCCGGGTCAGGCGGGCCGGGGCGTCGAGGAAGTCGAGGGCGTTGCGGGTCGGCGGGGTGTCGATGACGATCAGGTCGTAGCCGCCCTCGTCGTGGAGCTCGTGGAGCTTCTCCATGGCCATGTACTCCTGCGTGCCCGCCAGGGCGCCGGAGAGGTTGCGATAGAAGGTGTTCTGGAGGATCCGCTCCGCCTGCGCCTCGTCGACGCAGTACTTGAGGACCAGGTGGTCGAACGTCGACTTCGTGTCGAGCATCAGCGCCGAGAGCCGCCCGCCGGGCGGGGCGGACCCGTCGGGGTCCCACAGCTCAGGGTCGATCTCGTTGGCCGTGTCGGACAGCGCGTCGAGGCCGAGGGCATTGGCCAGCCGCTTGGCCGGGTCGATCGTGACGACCACGGCGTTGCGGCCGCGGCGGGCGCCGGCCAGCGCCAGGGCGGCGGCCGTGGTCGTCTTCCCCACCCCGCCGCTCCCGCAGCACACGATGATCGGCTGCTCGGCCGCCAGGCGGGCCAGCGGGCCGTCGGTCGCCTCGCCGGAGGCGGTCATCACGCGCCGACCGGAAGGGCGTGCAGGCCGGCGGTGAGCGCCTCCGCCAGCACCTCGAGCTCCGCCCGCCCGATGTCGGCCGAGAACAGGAACGGCAGGATGACCTTCGGCAGGTCGAGCCCTTCGGCGAGCCGGGCCAGCTGCTCCTCCTGGAGATGCCGCCGCCGGGTGAGGAACCGGGCGGCGCGGGCGAGATGCTCGGAATCGGTGTCGGAGATGCCCACCCCCGCCTCGATCGCCGCCGCCTGGATCTCCTCGGGGGTGGTCAACCCGTCGAGGTGCCGCTCGGGATAGACGCCGTTCACGACCAGCGGGCCGAGCGTCAGGCCGATCCGTTCGGTGAACGCCTGGGCGGTCTCGATCGTCTCGTTGACCGGCGTCTCCTCGGGGAGGGTGACCAGCATGACCTGGGCCCGGTCGGGATCGTCGAGCATCTCCGTGACCTCGACCGCCTGGGTGAGGACGGGCCCGACCCGCACGGCGTCGAGCAGCCCCTTGGGGGAGAGGAGAAAGGTGACGGCGTGGCCGGCGGCCGGCCCGTCGACCACGATGACGTCGGCGGCCTGGGCCCGCTGGAGGGCCTTCACCTTGCCGAGCACGAGGATCTCCTTCATGCCCGGCACGGCAGTGGCGACGATGTCGAGGGCCCCGCTGTTCACCAGCCGCTTCGACATCTTCCCGAGCCCGTGGGCCTCGAGGTACTCGATCAGCGCTTCATCGGGGGCCAGCGGCAGGACGGTCACGCCGGGGTAGACCTCCTGCTCGCCGTCGAAGCCCTCGAACCCGAACATCGCGGCCAGACCCGACTTCCCCTCGAGCTCGACGAGGAGCACCTGCCGCCCGAGCCGGGCAGCGGCCACCGACAGGGCAGCCGCCACCGTCGTTTTGCCCACGCCGCCCTTCCCGGCCAGGATGATCACCCGGGACGAGGAGCACCACTCGGCCAGCTCCATTGCCCCCCAACTGTAGAGATCCGTGGTGCGACGCCCGTTCTTCGCTTTCCTCACCCTCCTGTGCGTGACCCTGCCGTGGGCTCCGTGGTCCGCCGCGGCCGGTGCCGCCGAGACGCCCGAGCGCCACATGGAGGTCGTCCAGGTCCAGGGCGCGATCGACCCGGTGGTGGCCGAGCTGATCACCAGCTCGGTCCGCCGGGCCGATACGAACGGCGCCACCGTCGTCGTCCTGCAGATGGACTCGCTCGGGGCGCTCGACACCGCCCCGGAGGAGTTCCTCGGCTCCCTCGGCGGGACGAAGGTGCCGCTCGTCGTGTGGGTCGGCCAGGGAAAGGCGACCGCCCGGGGCCTCGCCGCCCTGCTCGTCTCCGGCGCGGCGTTCTCCGCCGCGTCTCCCGGCGCCACCATCGGCCCGCTCAACCCGCTCCGCCTCGACCGGACCGGCGAGCGGGCCGGTCCGGGCGGGGTCCGGATCCGCCTCCGGCCGGGCCAGCCGGCGCCCTTCGCCGGTCCGAAGGCGCAGGAGCGCTACGGCAAACTGCTCGATCGGCGGTACTCCGGACGGGACGCCGCCGCGGCCGGCGTCATCGACATGGTGGCCCCGACGCTGGGCGATCTGATCATCGGCCTCAACGGCAAGGAGGTCCCGACGGCCGCAGGGCCCGTCCGGCTCACGACGGCCAAGGAGGTCACCACCAAGGACGGGCCGCGCCAGACCGTCGACCAGCCGGTGCGGTTCCTCAAGCTCGGGACGTTCGCCTCCGTCCAGCATTCGCTGACCAGCCCGTCGGTGGTGTTCCTCCTCCTCATCGTCGGGCTGTCACTCATGGTGTTCGAGTTCTTTACTGTGGGGATCGGGCTCGCTGGCGCGACTGGCGCGGCGGCGGTCGCCGGGGCGCTCTACGGCTCGTCGCATCTGCCGGTCAGCTGGTGGGGCCTGGGCCTGCTGCTGCTGTCGACGTTCGGGTTCGCCGTCGACGTCCAGGCCGGCCGCCAGGGGTTCTGGACGGGCATCGGCGCCATCACCCTCCTCGCCGGCGCGCTGACGCTCTTCGGCGGGTCAGCCGCACTCAACGTGCCGCTGTGGCTGGTGGTGCTGATCTTCATCCTGCAGATCGTGTTCATGCTCGGCGGCATGACGGTGGCGGTACGGAACCGCTTCTCGATCCCGACCGTCGGGCGCGACTCGATGATCGGCGAGCTCGGTGAGGCCCGCACCGAGCTCAACCCGGACGGTGTCGTGACCGTGCGCGGCGCCCCCTGGCGGGCCCGGACCCACCGGGGCACCCCCGTGTCGCCCGGCGGGTCGGTGCGGGTCGTGGCCGTCGATCGCCTCGTCCTGGAGGTCGAACCGGGGGAAGCGCCCGCCGAGGTGTGAACCGTCCGTGGCGGGGTGTGAACCGTCCGTTGCAGCGAGCCGGTCGACCCTTGTCTGGGGTGGGAGGTCGAGATAGGTTCCCGCCGCGAGCCGGGGACCCCGCCCACGGCCCCCAGTTTTGAGAGAGGAAGCATGTTCGGGAGCGCGCGGACGCTCGAAGAGACCTGGCAGCTCCGAGCTGCCTGCCGGGGGCCCGACAGCTCGCTGTTCTTCCCCCCGAGCCACTTCGAGCGCAAAGAAGAGAAGGAGTTCCGCGAGGAACGGGCCAAGGCCATCTGCAAGACCTGTGCGGTGAAGCGCGAGTGCCTCGATTACGCGCTGCGCATCCGTGAGCCCCACGGCATCTGGGGTGGGCTCAACGAACTCGAACGCAAGACGAAGTTGGCGGCCCGCGCCGGTTAGGCGTCGAGTCGGGGCCCGGGGAAGCGTTCGTCGCCCCGGCGCCGGGTGACCCCTTCAGCGTCGAAGTGGGCCAGGATCGCCAGGACGTACTTGCGGGACGAGCCGAGCAGGTCCCGGGCCTGCGACACGGTGAGCGAACCGTGACGCTCGAAGCCCTCCCTGACGGCTTGGCGCGCCTTGTCGACGGCGGCGGTGGTGAAGATGGTCCCGTCGAGATCGACGAGGAAACCTTCCCGGATGAGGCCCCGCACGATTTCGGGTGAGCCACCGACCTCGGCCGGAGCCGGGGGCGAGAACGGGACGGCGTCGAGGGCGGCCAGCAGCCGTTGCGCTTCCGGCTCGCCCGCGACCCGCCCCCGGTGGGTGGCGAGGCGGGCCCGGCCCTGCTCGACGACGAGGCCTTCGGTTCCCTCGAGGGCAGCCCTCGCCCGGGCAGCATCGAGCCCGAGGGCGGCCGCCAGCGCCGGCAGGTCGAACCCCGGCTCGAGCGGCTGGCGCTGGTGGTAGTCGGCGACGAGCTCGAGTGCCCGCCGCCGCAGTTCGTCGAGCGTCTCGGTGGCGACGAGGAACTCTCCGGCCGGACGGGCGGCACCGGAACCGACGAGGTCCTCGACGATCTGCTTCACCTCGTCCGGCCCCACACCGGCCAGCGGCGCGATCTCCCCGGGCCGCAGCCACGGCCGCCCGGCGAGGATCCGCGGCCCGATCGGCAGCGGCAGCCGCGCCGCCGCCAGCCGGGCCCGCCCCACCGGGGACACATCGAGCACCTCGGCCCCGCCGACCGTCGCCTGGCTCCCCGAGTCCCGCAGCACGATCCGGTCCCCCGGCTGGAGCGGTAGTGCCGCGTCGAGCCGGAGCCGCCCGAACCTCGGACCGTCCGTCCCCGAAGGGATCAACCGGAGGCGGACGTCGTGCTCTCCGGACCCGATGTAGGCCTTGTAAGTCCCCTGGCGGAGTTCGACCTCCGGCAGGGCGGTGAGGGCCGAGTCGACCACCGCGGTGACGGCCCACTGATCAGGGAGGACGAGGGCCGAGCCGCGGGTCAGTTCGCTGTGGTCGATGCCGGCGAGGTTGAGGGCGACCCGGCGGCCGGGGCCGGCCTCGGTCAGTTCCTCGTGGTGGCTCTCGATGTGGCGCACGCGGGCCCGCTTGCGGCCGGGTAGGAGCACGACCTCGGCGTCGAGGGGCAGGGTGCCGCCCGCCATCGTGCCCGTGACGACGGTCCCGGCGCCCTTGGCGGCGAAGACCCGGTCGACCCACAGGCGGGGGCGGCCCCGGTCGGCGGCCAGCGGCGCCGATGCCAGCATGTCGTCCAGCGCCACCCGCAGTTCGTCGAGGCCCCGGCCGGAACGGGAGTCGACCGCGAGCACGTCGGTCGGGGTGAACGACGCCGCCTCCGCCAGCCGCTCCTCGACTTCGAGGCGGGCCAGTTCGAGCAGGTCGTCGTCGACCAGGTCGGCCTTGGTGATCACGGCGACACCGTGCGAGATCCCGAGGAGGTCGAGGATCCGCAGATGCTCCTCGCTCTGCGGCATCCACCCCTCGGTCGCCGCCACGACCAGGATCGCCGCCTCGACGGCCCCGACCCCCGCCAGCATGTTCTTCAAGAACCGGACGTGTCCCGGCACGTCCACGAACCCCAACTCCTGCCCCGACGGCAGAGTGGTGAACGCGAACCCGAGGTCGATGGTCAGCCCCCGGGTCTTCTCCTCCGGCCACCGGTCCGGATCCGTCCCCGTCAGCGCCAACACCAACGACGACTTCCCATGGTCGACATGCCCTGCAGTGGCTACGACCCGCATCGCAGCTCGTTCTGGCGTTCCTGAGTTCCGCGGGGTGGAAGCAAGGAACGCCGGTTGGGACAGGTCGATTGCGGCGCACCATTCCGGCGTTCCTGAGTTCCGGACGCCGGAACTGTGGAACGCCAGTTGGGCTCGGGCGCCGGCGAGGCGTGGTTCTGGCGTTCCTTTTCCGGTCTATTCCGGTAATGGAACGCCAATTCAGGGTGCGCCGGGCCGCACCTCGTTCTGGCGTTCCTTTTCCGCTCTATTCCGGTAAACGAACGCCGGTTGGGGGGAGTCACCGGGTGATTGTGGCCAATGCGGCGGACAGGCGGGGGTCGTCGGACGGGTCGACGGTTCGCAGGTCGCAGATGACGGCGCCGGCGTCGACGCGGGCGACCACACCGAGGTCCCGGAGGGCCGCCAGGGCGACATCGGCGTCGGCGACCTCGATCGCCACTCCGCACGACGGGATCGTCAGGCCCGGGAGCGAACCGCCGCCGGCGACAGCCTCGGTGTCGACGACCTTGGCGCCGGGGACGGCCGCAGCCAGGGCCTCGGCCCGTTCACGGAGCGCCGAGACCGGAGTGGCCGCCATGCGCCACAACGGAATCGCGTCGCCGTCGGCCGCCAGGTAGGACAGGGCGACCGACTGCAGGGCCGCCAACGCCATCTTGTCGGCGCGGACGGCCCGGGCGAGCGGGTGGCGGGCAACCGACGCCACCAGGTCGCGACGCCCGGCGATCACGCCGGCTTGCGGGCCGCCCAGCAGCTTGTCTCCGGAGAACGTCACCAGGGCGGCGCCGGCCTCCAGGCACTGGCGGGCGCCGGGCTCGTCGCGCAGCCAGCCCGGCCGCTCGGCCAGCCACGGCGTCGTCTCGTCGAGGAGGCCGGAGCCGATGTCGACCACCACCGGCGGCCCGAGCCCGGCCAGGGCCGGCACCGGCGTCGTCTCGACGAACCCGATCATCCGGTAGTTGGAGGCGTGCACCCGCAGGATCAGCGCCGTCTCCGGAGTCACCGCCCGCTCGTAGTCGGCGAGGCGGGTGCGGTTGGTCGTGCCGACCTCGACGAGGCGGGCACCGGACTCCGCCATCACGTCGGGCACCCGGAACCCGCCGCCGATCTCCACGAGCTCGCCCCGGGAGACGATGACCTCCCGGCCCCGGGCCAGCGCCGCCAGCACCAGCAGCACCGCGGCGGCGTTGTTGTTGACCACGAGCGCCGCCTCGGCCCCGCAGGCCCGGGCCAGCAGCGCCCCGGCGTGCTCCTGGCGCGAGCCCCGCAACCCCCGGTCGAGGCGGAACTCCAGGTTGGAGTACGCCGACGCGACGTCGGCCACCGCGGAGAGCGGCCCGGCGCCGAGCGGCGCCCGTCCGAGGTTGGTGTGGACGATCACCCCGGTGGCGTTCACGACCGGCTGCAGCAACGACCGGCCGATCTCCGCCGCCCGGCGGCGGGCGTCGGCCAGCACCGCCTCCGGCGTGACGTCCTCCCCCGCTTCCACCCGCTCCCGAGCCGAGTCCACCACCGAGCGGGCCACGCCCACCGCCAGGCCGTGCGGCAGAGCCGCCAACTCCGCGAGGACCTTCGTCACGGAGGGCAGCGCGCGTCGGGAATCCACAGGCTGAAGCGTAGGCTTTCGGGCCATGAGCCCCCGTTCTCCCCGGCTGCGCTTCCCCCGGCCCCGCACGTTCTTCAAGTGGCTGGTCATCGGCCTGGCGGCGATCATCGTCGTCCCGCCCGCCACCGCCGGGGTGGCCCTCGCCACCTACCTCTTCATGCCGCTGCCGGCGTCGCTGCCGCAGGAGAAGCCGCAGGCCGACTCCCGGGTGAGCACCGTCTACGCCGTCGACGGCACTCCCATCGGCGAGTTCAAAGAGGCGGAGTCGCGGGTCGTCATCCCCGCCGACCAGATCCCCAAGACGATGAAGATCGCCGTCGTCGCCTCCGAGGACCACGAGTTCTACAAGCACTCCGGCGTCGACTGGCGGGGCATCGTGCGGGCGTTCTGGGCCGACGTGCAGCACCGCTCCCTCAAGCAGGGTGGTTCGACGATCACCCAGCAGCTGTCGAAGAACCTCTACACCGATGGCGAGCGCACCATCACCCGGAAAGCCAAGGAGGCGCTGATCGCCGCCCAGGTCGAGCGGGTCCTGTCCAAGGACGAGATCCTCGCCAAGTACCTGAACACCGTCTACATGGGCGACTCCGTCTTCGGCGTCGAGGCCGCCGCCCAGTCGTACTTCAAGAAGCCGGCCAAGGATCTGACGCTGTCGGAAGCGGCGCTGCTGGCCGGTGTCCTCCCCGCTCCGAGCCTCTACTCGCCCCGCAGCCACGCCGCCGCCGCCGAGAGCCGCCGCAACGAGGTCCTCGACCGGGTCGAGCGGTACGGCCTCGCCTCCCACGAAGAGGTCGCCAAGGCCCGGGCCGAGAAGCCGAAGGTCTACCCGCCGCCGGGCATCGTCGGCCGCTACCCGTACTTCCTCGACTACCTGCGCATCTACCTCCTCGAAGTGAAGAAGTACGACCCGGACCTCGTGTTCCGGGGCGGCCTCCGGATCGACACGACCCTCGACCCCCACCTCGAGGACACCGCCCAGAAGATCCTGAAGAAGACGCTGCCGAACCCGAAGGACCCGGAGGCGGCGCTGGTGTCGATCGAGCCGCAGACCGGCTACGTCCGCACCCTCGTCGGCGGCACCGACTGGGAGGAGTCGAAGGTCAACCTGGCCCTCGGCCGCCTCGGCGGCGGTTCGGGCCGGCAGGCCGGTTCGTCGTTCAAGCCGTTCGTGCTGGCCCGGGCCTTCGAGGCCGGGATCTCGCCCAACAAGACGTATCCGGGCCCGTCCTGCATCACGCCCCGGGGCTTCACCGCTCCGGTCTGCAACTACGGCGACAGCGGCTACGGCGCCTCCACGCTCGCCCGGGCCACGGCCAAGTCGATCAACACCGTGTTCGTGCAGCTCATCGTCGACGTCGGCATCAAGCAGACGGCTGAGCTGGCCAAGCGGCTGGGCATCACCAGCATCGACCTGAACAAGCCGATCTACGGCGGTATCGCCATCGGCACGCAGGAGGTCTCACCGCTCGACATGTCGTCGGCCTTCGGCGTGTTCGCCGCCCGCGGTCTGCGGGCCGAGCCCACGCCCGTCCTCAAGATCACCCAGCGCGACGGGCAGGTCCTGGAGGACAACACGATTGAGGACCGCACCACCCGGGTGATGGAAGAGCCGGTGGCCGACAACGTCAACCAGGTGCTCAAGGGCGTCATCGAGGGCGGCACCGGCACCGCCGCCAACATCGGCCGGCCGGCGGCCGGCAAGACGGGAACGTCGGAGGAGTACCAGAACGCCTGGTTCGTCGGCTACACGCCGGTTCTGTCGACGGCGGTGTGGATGGGTTACAAGGAAGGCAACATCTCGATGCGCAACGTCCACGGCGTCGGGGTCGTCGCCGGCGGCACGTGGCCGACCCGCATGTGGCACGACTTCATGGCCGAGGCCATGAAGGGCATCCCGCCCACCGACTTCAACCAGCCGGCGCCGATCGAGTCGCTGGCCGACAAGGCCAAGCGCGACGCCCGGGGCGGCTTCGACCTCGGTGGCCGGATCGACGCGCCCGGCATTCCCGGGGGGCTCAACTACTACCCGTCGGCGCCGCTGCCGTGGGTCGAGGAGCCGACGACGACGACCACGGCACCGCCGGAGGAGACCACGACGACCACGGCCCCGGCGACCACGACCACGACGAGTCCGCCGTCGTCGACGACCACCACGACGTTCGGGTTCCGCCGATCGTCGACGACGACGACAACGCAGCGCGGCCCCTTCGGCCGGTAGCGGCCGGTACGACGAAGGACGAGGAGTCGGTCTGAGCGCTACCGGCGCTCGCCGGCCCCGCCGGCGTCAGCCGTGCCGCCCGGGCACTTGAGGATCTTCTCGCACGCCGCCCGGATGAACGGAGCGAACGTCACGCGGTCCGACGTGAAGCCCAGCGGCGTGTAGCCCGGCGTCCCGACCCCGAGGACTTCGGCCTTGGAGTTGAGGATCGGCCCGCCGGCGAACGGCCCGGTCACGGCGGCGTCGTGCATGATCCCGGCCGCCGACACGTCGGCCACAAACCCCTGCGTGATCGACCCGCCGGCGCCGCCGACCCCGGCGACGTCGAAGATCCGCTCGCCGTACTGCGGCTGCGCGTCGGCCGCCGCCCACTTCACCCGGGGCAGGCTTCCCTTGTTGACGATCAGCAGCGCCAGGTCACGTTCCTCGTGCCACGTCCACAGCGTGGCGTCGATCCGGTCGTTGCCCTTGCGGAGCGTGATGGCCGGGCCCGGCTTGCGGGTCGAGGCCTTCACGACCGACAGCGATGTGACGAGATACGACTTCTCGGCGTCGGACGTCACCACGAACGCCGAACCCGCCTCCGGCCGGCCGAACTCGTCCTGGGTCTCGACGAGGTAGATCGAGTCCTTCACCTTGTCGATGAGCGACTGGAGCGTCTGGCTCGAGGCCCGCAGCTCCTTGATCGGCTCGATCTCCTTGCGGACCTCGGTCTTGGCCTCTTCCTTCTCCTTGTCGATGTCCTCGACGGCCTTGTTGTACCGCTCCTCGAAGCCCTTGACGAACTTGTTGACCGTCTTCTCCAGGTTGTCGGTCCGGTGCTGGTAGTAGGCGAAGAGGATCGTCCCGCCGAAGGCGAAACCGATCGCCGCCGCCAGCATCAGGACCACGACCCCGATGACCGTCTTCGGCAGGATCCGCTGGCCGAACCGCCCGCCGCTCGCGTTGGCGGCCCGCCGTTGCCGGCGGCTCTGCTTCGGCGCCGGGGCGGGTCGTTCCTCAGGAGCTTCGGTACGCATGGCCGCGATGCTAAACGTCTCGGGCCCGAATGACTCGCACCCGCCTGGGAGTCGGCTGAGCCCGCCCCCCTAGAATGTCAGGGTCATGAGCGACCCGGCACCGCACGTGGAGGTGCAGCCCGCTGCCACCGTGATGCTGGTGCGCGACGCCGCCGGCGGGACCGGCAGCGGGCGGAGCGGCCCGCTCGAGGTGCTGCTGGTGCGGCGCCATCCCGAGTCGGTCTTCGCCGCCGACGCCTGGGTCTTCCCCGGCGGACGGGTCGATCCCGGTGACGCCGCCCCGACACCCGTCGGCGCCGGCCTGTCCGACGCCGACGCCAGCCGGGCGCTCGGCCTGCCCTCGGGCGGCCTGGCCTACTGGGTGGCGGCCGCCCGGGAGTGCTTCGAGGAGGCCGGGATCCTCCTCGCCCGCCACGCCGGCAGCGGGGAATGGCTCGACCCTGACTCAGCCGGGTGGAACCCCGACCGGCTGGCCCGGCACCGCCTCGACATCCACGCCGGCACCGCCACGCTTGGTGCCGTCCTCGAGGCGGAAGGGCTGGTGCTCGACCTGTCGGGGGTGCACTACGTCTCGCACTGGATCACCCCGCCGGGCCGCACCGCCCGCCGGTTCGACACCCGGTTCTTCGTCGCTGAGGTGCCGCCCGGCCAGGTCGTGGTCCACGACGCCACCGAGACGGTGGAGTCGATGTGGATCGGGCCGGGCGACGCCCTCGCTCGCGGCGCCGCCGGCGAGATTCAGCTGCTGGTGCCGACCGTCGCCAACCTCAAGACCCTCGCCCAGTTCCCGTCCACCGCCGAGCTGGTGGCGGCCGCCGGCGCCATCCGGCACGTGCCCGTGGCGGCGCCGCGCTTCCGGGGCGACCCGACGGTGCCGGCCGGCGTCCTCGTCCCCCTCCCGCCCCGCAGCCCCGAACCCGGGGAGCCCGGGGTCCCCCCCGAGGAGACTGCATGCCCGACATGACGCCGGGCGTCGCCAGCGCCCTGTCCCCGCTGGTGCGCCGGATCGTCGCCCCGAATCCCGGCCTCATGACCGGGCCGGGGACCAACACGTACCTGGTCGGCATCGACGAGGTGGCGGTCATCGACCCCGGGCCCGACGACGCCGGCCACATCGAGGCCATCGTCGGCGCCTCGATGCGGGAGCGGGTGCGGTGGATCCTCGTCACCCACCACCACATCGACCATTCGGCCGGGGTCCGGCGGCTCAAGGAGGCCACCGGCGCCGAGGTCGTGGCCTACGGGCCGCCGAAGTCGGCGCAGGCCGAGTGGGCCCCCGACCGCAAGGCCAAGGACGGCGAGGTCATCGAGGGCACCGAATGGGGCCTCGAAGTCCTCCACACGCCGGGCCACGCCTCCGACCACCTCTGCTTCTTCCTCGAGGAGGAGCGGGTGTTGTTCACCGGCGACACCGTCCTGTCGGGGACGACCGCCGTCATCAACCCGCCCGACGGCGACATGGCCGCCTACCTGCAGTCGCTCGAGCGGCTCCGCAAGCGGCGCCTGACCCGCCTGTGCCCCGGCCACGGCGACGTCCTCGACGAGCCGAAGGTGATCCTGACCGAGTACGTCGCCCACCGGATCGAGCGGGAGAACCAGATTCTCGAGATCCTCTCAGCCGGGCCGAGCAAGATTCCCGATCTGGTGGCCAAGATCTACGTCGAGGTTCCCGAGGCGCTGCACGACATGGCCGCCCGGTCGGTCCTCGCCCATCTGCAGAAGCTGAAGGCGGAGGGCCGGGTCTCGGGCCGCGACGTGAACTCTGCCTGGAAGGTGGCCTGAGATCGCCGAACGCACCGGCAAGCGGTTGATGGACCTGGCCGAGGCGGCCGATCTCCTCCGCCTGCCGGTGGAGGCGGTCCGGGCCCTGGCCACCGCCGGTTATCTGAAGGTCAGCGCCGAGGACGGGACGGGCCCGTCGTTCTCGGTCTCCGACGTCAAGGGCTTCCTGGCCCGCAACGCCGACGGCGGGTCGTCGATCCTCGTTCCCGACGACGCCGACCCGACCGAACTGCTCGAGGCGCTCGAGGGCCGCAGCGCCGAGATGGCCGGCCGGGCGCTCGACATCTTCCGCACCGTCATGCCCGAAGCCTCGATCTGGACGGCCGACGAGCAGCAGCACTTCGTCGACCAGTCCGCCGCCCGCTTCGAGGCGATCCTGGCCGTCACCCGGGCCGGCGACGACGTCGACGACACGCTGCTGGCCGACCTGCGCGACGTCGGCGCCTCAGCTGCCTGGGCCGGCAGCCCCCTGCCGCAGCTGCTGGTGGTGCTGCGGATCTCCCGCGACCTCGTCGTGCAGACGGCGGTGGAGATCGCCGAGGCCCGGGGTCAGGGATCGAGCCAGGCGCTGGCCCTCCTCCTCACCCGGGTGCTGCCCGCTCTCGACCGGCTCACCGACGCCCTGGCCCAGGGCTACTGGGCGGCGGTCATCGGCCGGGAGGAGACCGAACGGGCCCGCTACGAGCACGTCGTCGAGCAGTCCTCCGACGGCATCTACGAGCTCGACGTAACCGGCCGCCTGTCCTACGCCAACCCGTCGCTCCAGGCGATGGTCGGCCAGTCGATGCTCGAACTCGAAGGCGCCCGCCTCGAGCACATCTTCCAGGTGCTCGGCGACCCCGGGGCCGACGCCCTCGCCCGCCTCGACGCCCAGGGCGAGGGGGAGGTCACGTTCGAGGCGCTGCGGGCCGACGGGGTCCGCCGGGAGTTCCACGTGCTGGCCTTCCCCCGCACCGAGGACGGCCAGGTCGTCGGCTACCAGGGCGTCGTGCAGGACGTGACCGCCATCCGGGAGGCGGAACGGGCCCGCCACGAGTTCCTGGCCATGGTCACCCAGGACCTGCGCTCCCCGATCACCACGATCCTCGGGCTCGGCGTGACGCTGGAGGCCTACGCCGAGGAGCTCTCCGCCGAACGGATCCGGCGGACGGGCGCCTCGATCCGCCGCCAGGCCGAGCGGATCAGCCGGGTGGCCGACGACCTCTACGAGGTCTCCCGCCTCGAGACGCATTCGCTGCGCCTGACGTTGCGGCCGACCGACGTGCTCGGGGCGGTGGAGGCGGCGCTGGCCGCCCTCGACGACCCGTCCGGCGTGGACGTCGAGGTCCCCGAAGGCGTGGAGGTCCTCGCCGACGGGCGGCGCCTCGAGCTGATCGTCGCCAGCCTGGTGGAGAACGCCCTCAACCACGGCGCCCTCCCGGTGATCGTCGAGGCATGGGACGAAGCGGATGGCGTCGACCTCGTCGTGACCGATGCCGGGCCGGGCGTGCCGGACGGGGCCGTCCCGACGCTGTTCACCCGGCCGGGATCCGGGATCGGGCTGTTCCTGGCCCGCGGTCTCGCCGAGGCGATGGGCGGCCGGGTGGCGTACGAACCCGGTCCGGGCGGGCGGGGGTCGACCTTCCGGGTGCATCTGCGAAGACCACCCGTCCGCTGAAGCGGCTAACTTCCGCGCCATGGGACTCATGAAGCGGTTCTCCGAAGTCATGAAGGCGAAGACCTCCAAAATTCTCGACAAGGCCGAGGATCCGCGGGAGACCCTCGACTACTCCTACGAGAAGCAGCTCGAGATGGTGCAGAAGGTGCGGCGGGGCCTCGCCGACGTCGCCACCTCCCGCAAGCGGCTCGAACTCCAGACGACCCAGCTCAAGGCCTCGGCCGACAAGCTCGACCAACAGGCCCGCCAGGCCGTCGGCGCCGGCCGGGAGGACCTGGCCCGCGAGGCCCTCAACCGCAAGGCCGGAGTCCAGCAGCAGCTCGAATCCCTCGACGCCCAGCGGGCCCAGCTCCAGTCGGAGGAGGACAAGCTGACGCTGGCGCTGCAGCGCCTGCAGACCAAGGTCGAGGCGTTCCGCACCAAGAAGGAGACGATCAAGGCCACCTACACCGCCGCCGAGGCGACGGCCAAGATCGGCGAGGCGGTGTCGGGTATCTCCGAGGAGATGGGCGACGTCGGCCTGGCCATCCAGCGGGCGGAAGACAAGACGGCCACCCTCCAGGCCCGGGCGGGGGCCGTCGACGAACTGCTCGCCTCCGGCGCGCTCGACGACGTGACCGCCACCCCCGGCGGCGACATCCAGGCCCAGCTCGACGCCCTGTCGGCCGGGTCCTCGGTCGACGCCGAGCTGGCCAAGATGAAGGCCGAGCTGGGCGCCGGCGCTCCGGCCCCCAAGGAGATCTCCTCTGGAGGAGGCGAAAACAAGTGATCCTGCGCATTCTCGGCGAAGGCCAGATGGAAGTCCCCGACGAGACCGTCGCCGAGCTCAACGAACTCGACGAGGCGCTCATCCACGCCATCGACAAGGGCGACGAGGTCCAGTTCCGCAGAGCGCTCGTCGATCTGGTGCGGAGGGTGCGCGAGGTCGGCAAGCCGGTGGCCGACGACCATCTCGCCCCGTCCGACTTCATACTTCCGGGGACCGATGCGTCGCTCGAGGAAGTCCGTGACCTGCTCTCCGAAGAGGGCCTGATACCGGGATAATGACCTTCTGATGAGTACTGGGCGGGGCTACCCCCGCGACCCTGGGCTCGCCGCCCGCATGGTGTTCGTGATGTTCCTGCTCGGGCTGCTCTACGTGGCGGTCATGGCGGGGCTGATCGCCGCCGGGATGAACTTCTTTCCAGCACATTGGGATCCTAAGCTTAGAATTCCACGTGGACAAGTTGTCGCG
>JADMIO012731063.1_pt1 | contig 62315 bp, 34 predicted proteins | sample 8958161 | NCBI WGS metagenome assembly JADMIO01 (sample SAMN16585339, study PRJNA669376) | soil metagenome | isolation source: Crop rotation soil | place: USA: Cullars Rotation, Alabama | collected 2011 | reverse complement strand
GCCGCGACTTCAAGTCACGTGAATTCCAAGCTTCGGATCCCACTGTGCTGGAAAGAAGTTTAAGAGAGAATTTCCCGTTAAACTCATTGTTTCCGTTTTTAAGTGGTGAAAATGAATTAAAGCTTCACGAACCTGCTCACTCCATACTTCTCACCATCATTATATTTCACGATGTAAACACCTGCAGACAATTCATTGATATCGATTTCATACCATGAATTTTTATAAAGCTGCTTCGGCAGTGAAAAGATTTTTCCGGAGAGATCCATAATCGTCAGATCATTTTTATTGATAATCTCTGAGGAAAGGTGAACGAAGAGTCTATCCTGCGCAGGATTTGGTAATACTACCATTTCAACCTCCCTAGTTATATTTTCGACAGAGGTAATTTCTGAAGTTATACATTGACCTAATACGCTGGTAACTGTTCTCTCTGCATCCTGGTTTACAACATCGGTTATAGCACTGATGCAAATCAAAGTATCTGTAGTTGCGCTGAAATAAATTCTAACCAGTGGCTGAACAACAAATGAACGATCGAGGGAAGAATCCTCCAGTGAAATTGCAAATACTTCATTTGTTGTTGAGTTATACCTTACGTCAACCGGAAAATCAATCGGGTTGCCAAGACTCACTACGCTGCTTATTGTTGCACCACTAATAGTGAACTGATAAGCTTTAATGTTAGATTGAGGATTTAAAATTCCAACATCGATATAGTTGTCTGTGAAGTCAACATTGGTTATGGTGAGTCCAACGAGATCGTTTGGATTGATTATGTTACGTGGGAAATTGCAGTGATTGTGTGCACTTCCACCCGGATGCAATGGATTGCCTCTCCTGCACCAGTTAATAAGTGCTGCATCGTAAACGGTAAGTTTTGTATCACGATTCAAATCATTGCAATTTGTTGCAGGCATCGTAGACTGGATCAAATCCATATAGCTGTAAACGTCTTTATTGTCCAAAACTGCATCCGGGAACATGTCGCCGAATACTCCCGGTCCATTGCAGATACCATTACAATCAAGTTCGGAATTTCCACCTGGAATTCCTGAACAATCTACATAAGGTGCACAGCTTGGTAGTAATGTATAAGAAGGAGCTCCGCCGGTATTATGATCAATGTGAATGCAAACCTGTAGAGCATTATTGATATAGTTAGTCTCATAATGACCCAATGCATCCGGAAGATGTTTTGAGTTGATGATCACCGCAAGACGATAATCTCCTGTTGGTACATCCGTAATGTCGATCCATTGGCATTGTGTACCGGCACCATAAGCATCATAACAACCTGCAGTGATACCCATGTTGCTGCAAGTATATTGTCCGAAACCGCAAAGATCGATTACACAATATCCATTCTTATGTCCGGCAGGAACAAGGTTTCCATTACTGTCAAACAAACGATAATCTCCATAGCCTTCGTAATGATCATGACCGTGACAATTATTCGTATTGAACATCCCTGGCTGAGTGAATTCGTTACCTATATAAAAATCGAGTGTTCCGATATTATTAATCCTCGAAGTAAACGTCACCACGTAACGTGTACCATAACCGGTAACACAACCTTCGTCCACGTCGCATGTTTGTGTATTGTGCGTCTGCATGGAAAGACTCTGAATGAATCTCAAGGAGTCGATCTGGAGATCTGGTCCTGCACACAATGGATTTGGATAATAGATACAACTTCCATCGTCGGCAGTAGCCAGCGGATTATAGTTGCAAGCAGTTATGTCTGTGCAACCTGTAATCGGACCTACATAAGAGAAATCAAAGTTAACAGATCCTATACATGAATCCTGATTGTCGCCAATACGGATTAAATATTTTGTGCCGGCCATAAGTACAATATCCAGATTGGATTGCGTACCGCAAGCAGCATCATCATTATATCCATAGGTACCCTGAACTCCTTCGTTGTATGGAACTGAAGGACAAGAAGAATAAACCCAGATTTTGGTGTTGCATGTATTCAAACCGCATGTCGTAAGATTATATGTTCCTGTTGTTGCCGGAATATATTCATACCATGTATTGTCGAAAGTAGCAGTGTGGCTTCCTAAAGTGAGAGGAAGAGCATCCGTGCAGAAATTTCCCGGAGGACAATTGAATGTATGTTGTGCAGTTGATCCGAAACCACTTCCATTCGCGATGAGTGTACCATCGACATAAAGCCAGTAGCCACCCGGAGAAATTATTCCATCTCCAAAGGCATCGTGAATAGTAAAGATTTCACATGCACCGCTTGGAACACACAATGTGTCACTCTGTGACGAATCTGCAGAAGCAAAAATATTTCCCTGTGCATCTACTATGTCCCACGATACTTCGTAATCATAGTTGTCGGGAATAATTTTGATGATAACTGTTGAAAATCCAACAGGACAAACTGCATAATTTTTAATCGACAAGGCAATAAAAAGCAGGGGGAGTAAATATTTTTTCATCGATGGATTTTTAGGTAAAATAAAGGTAAAAAGAAAATCCATTTCGCCTCATTTTTTTCATTATTTGTTGAAAAAGTTTGTTTTTTTTAAAATTCATAAACAGAATAAGGTAAGGATTGTGGAGCAGGAAGGGGGGGAATTTTGCTCTGTTTATTACAGTTTAATTGATTATTGGTGATTGATTGTTGGTCGTTGGGAGAAGCATGACGAGCCCGATTTATATGGGGTTAGAAATTATTGCAATTTATAGAGCATCATTCTTTCTGATTATTTATCAGTTTACCTTTTCACAAACCTTCAAATTACAACACATGACCAACAACCAACAACCAACAACCAACTACCATAACCACACCCAACAACCAGTTTTCCTAATTTATGAGGTTGTCTAAATCAACAATCAATTTCAATTTTGGTTGATGAAAATAGCTGGAATTATTTCTTTGATTTTATTGTCATGTTTGCAAAGGGCAAACGCATGGGGATTCTGGGGTCACCAGATGATTAACCGGATGGCATGTTTTACATTACCACACGAACTTTTTTATTTCTACAAGGTGCATATCGATTACATGACTGTGCATGCAGTGGATCCAGATAAGAGGCGGTACTCGGATCCTGCCGAAGCTCCAAGACATTTCATCGACATCGATCACTACGGAAAAAATCCGTTTGATTCTGTTCCTGAAAAATGGAAAGATGCTGTCGAAAAATTTACTGAAGATTCACTAATCAAATATGGTATCGTTCCCTGGCATATAAATGTGATGTATTATAGACTGGTTAAAGCATTTAGAGATAAAGATGTTTCGAGAATATTATATTACTCAGCCAACATCGGACATTACATTGCCGATTCGCATGTGCCGTTGCATTGTACAGAAAATTACAACGGTCAACTGACCAACCAGGTTGGCATTCATGGTTTCTGGGAATCGAGATTACCGGAATTGTTTGGTGATGACTATGACTATTTCGTGGGAAGAGCTGAATTCGTAACGGATGTACAGAAATTTTGCTGGGAAAATATAAAACGAAGTTATGCTGCACTTGATTCTGTTTTGGAATTTGAACGTCGTCTGAATAATGTATTCGATACAGATAAAAAATTTGCATACGAGGTTAGAGGTAATCAATTGATAAAAGTTTATAGTAAGGAATATTCAGAAACATATCATAATGATTTAGATGGACAAGTGGAACGGAGGATGCAGGCTGCAATAATTTCCGTGGGATCGATTTGGTATACTGCATGGGTAAATGCGGGCATGCCTGATTTACCATCGATAGATAATCCATTAATCGACTCGGGTGTTCCTGAAGAGGAGGTAAGGAGTTTGGGGGATAGTTTAAAGACAATTAACGGTAAGCGAGATTGTGATTGAAAATTTAACACGGAGACACGGATTACACTGAGAAACAAAGAGAGTACATATTTATATTAAAAAACTTTTGAGAATTCAGAGAACAACTCAAAAATTAATAGAAATAAATTCTGCAAATTATGATAACACAAAAAAAAATCAATGAGATCTCTTATAAAATCATTGGATGTGCTATTGAAGTTCACAAAGAATTAGGACCTGGATTACTCGAGTCAGTTTATGAAACCTGTTTTTAAGAAGAGTTGATTAATAGTGGACTTTCATTTGAAGCACAATTGAATGTTCCAATTTTGTATAAAGGAAAAGATCTGGGTTACAAATTAAAATTAGACTTGCTAGTTGACGAACTAATTATTATAGAAGAAAAAGCAGTTGAAGATATATTTCCATTATACCGTGCACAACTATTATCATATTTAAAACTTACAAAAAAACCAAAAGGGCCATTAATAAATTTCAATTGAGAAAATATAGTAGACAATTTAACCTCTTTGGTAACTTTAGAGTTTGCAAATTTACCCAGATATTAAACTATGTATATTGAATTGAATATTATATTAAATAGTTGCGTTTTCAGTGATCTCAACAAGCACATGCTCTCTCCGTGAAACTCTATGTAATCCGTGTCTCCGTGTTTAATTTTTATTGAGCACCCACAGCACTAAATTTTTTTTGAATCTCCTTCCGGAAGATTGTCTCTTTCCTGTCGGGTCCGACAGACAAAATACTAATCGGCACCTTCAATTCTTTCTCCAGGGAACTTACATAATCTCTCATCGACTGTGGCAAGTCTGATTCGGTACTAATTCCTGTTAGATCCTCCTTCCATCCGGGAAAAGTTTTGTAAACAGGAGTAATCAAAGCATTCACAACATCAAATGGAATGATATCAATTACTTTATTTTCTATCTTATAATGTGTACAAACTTTTATCTCATCGAAGCCGGTAAGCACATCCGATTTCATCATGATCAAATCGGTGACTCCATTGATCATGATTGCATATTTCAATGCAGGTAAATCCAACCATCCGCAACGTCGCGGCCTACCTGTGGTTGCGCCCACTTCGTTTCCCTGTTTACGAATTGTTTCTCCAGTCGCATCATTCAACTCAGTAGGGAAGGGGCCGCTTCCCACACGTGTACAATATGCTTTGAAGATTCCAAATACCCTTCCGATTTTAGTTGGAGCAATTCCCAATCCTGTGCAAGCACCGGCGGTAATCGTATTCGAAGAAGTAACAAATGGATATGAACCAAAATCGATATCGAGCAACGATCCCTGGGCGCCTTCTGCTAAAATCCTCTTCCCTTCAGTAATATTTTTATTCACTAGATATTCGCTGTCTACAAAGTTGAGAGTTTTCATTCTTTCGATTGCTTCGAAGAATGTTTTTTCCAACTCATCAACCGATTGATCGGATTGCATGTTCTTCAGCAATTCAAGATGTTTATTTTTTAATCGGTCGTATCGATTCCTGAAATCTCTTGCCTCAATGTCTCCAACACGTAATCCATTTCTTCCTGTCTTGTCCATGTAAGACGGACCAATACCTCTTAGAGTCGAACCGATTTTTTCTTTTCCCTTCATGCTTTCAGAAGCAGCATCAAGAAGTCGATGTGTTGGAACAATCAAATGTGCTTTTCGGGAGATAAATAACCGTTTGTTCACTTCGACATTCATTTTTTTCAAAGCATCTATTTCTTTCATCAGCGTAATCGGATCGATGACTACACCGTTGCCAACTATGTTTACGATTCCCTCATGAAATATTCCGGATGGAATTGTATGCAATACATGAGTTACGCCTTCGAACTTCAGTGTATGCCCCGCATTAGGTCCTCCCTGGAAACGCGCAACGACATCATATTCACGTGTAAGAACATCAACAATTTTACCTTTTCCTTCGTCTCCCCACTGGAGTCCGAGCAGCACATCTACTGGCATTTTTTTGAGTTTGTGATTTCCGCAAAGCTAGTAATTTAGTCTTTAGAAATTAGACAGTAAATATTAAAAACGAAAAGTGAATTAGGTAAAATAATTAGAGATATTAAATTTGAATTGCCCCGACCTTTGGGTCTGAGAGATATTTGTTTTTATATGAGGCTTTGGCCCAATTTAATTTAATTTGGCTAAGCCTAAACTGTTCAGGCTTTATCCATGACCTAAAGGTTGGGGCAAAAAGTATTTATAATATTTTCAATTTAAACCAATACTTAAAGAGGCAGGACAATTTATTCAATTACAAAACTCAACGCATGAGAGGTTAATGTTTTCCCATTTGCTTCTTTACTATCTACAACTTTTATATACTCAAAAAGTAATTTACTTCCAGATGGCGCACCGTCAATAATCTGAATCATCTTTGGTAAAAGTGATCCATCTTTATTATTTTCTATTTCAATGGGATCAATGTTCTTAATTATCAATGTCAGTTTAAATGAAGCGATGCGATAAGCATCAACATCTCTTCGATTAATACTTAAAGATTTTTGAGCTAAAATTTCAGCTTTAGAAATTGTTCCTTCTGTCTTACCGGTGCAGTTTACGTAATACTGCAATTCTTCGGACGATGATTTTTTAGCATCTTGTGAAAAGACATTTGAAATTATAGTTACCAACAGCGTAATTAAAAATATTTTTTTCATGGCAGTGTTTTTTAAAACGATTTGAAACAAAAAAATTTTGTGTGAATAATTCAATTAAAAATAGTAAAAAAAACAGAAATACAATTCCTGTAATAAGAATTGCACTAAAATCATACTAATGGATTAGGTTTATAAATTCCTATTAATTCTGGAATTGTCTGATTGCCGTAGGCAAATCGTCCGTAATAGTAAATACAGTATTCAATTTAGTGATAATCAAAAGTTCTTTAATCTTGTCGCTGATGCAGCAAATAGTAGTATCGCCACCATTCTTGCGACTCTTTGTTAAAATATTTACAAGAACATTCAAACCGTTACTGTTTAGATAACGGAACTCCTCCATAGAAATTACAAAGCTGTTGATACCCTTATTTATAAATTCCTGGATCTCATCAAGCAATGGAGTTGCCTGGTTTTTATCGATTAAATTTCCGCTCATCTCAACGATGGCATATGTTCCCTTATTCTTGATTGTGTAATTGAATTCCATGGGTGTGAATGTAACAGTTTATATGAAGTTTGCAAATATATAGTTTTGCAACTTTTCAAGGTATACAAGATGCAAATTGTTAATAGCCGGAAACCCGCTATCCGACGGTCTTTCGGTGTTTGCAATAGCCTTTTTCGCCGAGCTCCCTGCATTTTCCAAATAAATTTAACGAATGACTGGTAACATTAAATTTAAGTATGTCGCCCATTACGCTTTGTATTTGTTGAATGCGGGGATCACAAAATTCAAACACATGTTCACAATCTTCACATATCAGGTGATCATGCTGACTGTAAGAATATGATCTTTCAAAACGTGAGATGTTTTTTCCAAAATGATGCTTTGTAATCAGAGAACAATCCAGAAGTAGTTCAAGTGTGTTGTAAATCGTCGCGCGACTTATATGCGAACCCCTGGATTTGATATGTGCATATAAAGACTCAACATCAAAATGTTCATTCTGCCTGTAGATCTCTTCTAAAATAAAAAAACGTTCCTCTGTCTTGCGGTGATTGTGTTGTTCAAGATATTCCCTGAATATTTTTCTAACAGTCGTTAATATGTCTCCAGGCATACGTTTTTACTTTGTAATTTTTTTTTCTTCAACATAAAAGTACAAAGTACAAAGTCAATAGAATTATGTTTTATTAAAAACAGAAGTTTATAGTAATACTTAATACTTTGTACTTTGTTCTAAATACTTTTTCATATTAGTTACTAACGCCACTATCGATTCTGCTCACCGTCAAAATCCCGTTAATCTCTTTGAGTTTTTTTATGAGTTTGTCGAGATGATGTGTATCATTTACGAAAAGCATAATCGTTCCATCAAATATTCCGTCGTTGGAATCGATGCTGATGCTTCGCATGTTAACTTTCAGTTCACTTGAAATGACTTTCGAAATTTTATTTACCAATCCAACCTCATCAATTCCCGTCATTCGGATGCCTGCGAGGAATGCAATCTGCTGTTGACCGGTCCATTTTGCTTTTACGATCCTGTATGCGTAATTCGACATTAGCTGGATTGCATTCGGACAATTTACCCTGTGAATTTTTATTCCTTCGTTTACGGTAATGAAACCAAAGACGTCGTCTCCTGCAATCGGATTGCAACAAGGAGAGAGTTTGTAGTCGATCTTGTCGAGGTTTTCGCCAATGACAAGCATCTCGTTCGAACCACGAATATTCTTCACTATTTGTTCTAACGAAGGCTGCTCGACGTGATGAGGTGTCCTGGCCTTGATGCTTCCCTTGTCGTGAACGAATTCCTTCAGGTCCTGCACATCGATAACGCCTTTTGCAATCCTGTAAAATAATTCGAGGCTGTTGGGAATTTTATAATAAGCTAATAGCTCGTTTACATTTTCATTGTTGAACCGCAACTTCAAATGTTTGAACTTCCGCATCAATATTTCTTTGCCGTCTTCTCCCAATCGTTTCTTTTCTTCTTTGAGTGCGGACTTGATTTTTGATTTTGCCTTTGCAGTTACGACATAAGAAAGCCAATCTTCCTTTGGTGTCTGTTTATTTGAAGTCAGAATCTCAACCTGATCGCCGCTTCTCAGTTTATGCGACAATGGAACAAGCTTGTGATTCACTTTGGCGCCGATACACTTGCTGCCGAGATCGGAGTGAATCTCAAATGCAAAATCGAGAGCAGTGGAATTTCCAGGAAGCATTTTCATGTCACCACCAGGAGTAAAGACAAATATTTCATCAGAGAAAAGATTCAGCTTGAAATCATCGACGAAGTCCAGCGCATCTGTTTCGGGGTTCTCGAGCAACTCACGAATCTTATGTATCCATTCGTCCAATGCGGATTCGACAGCGGACTCTTTATACTTCCAGTGCGCTGCAAATCCTTTCTCTGCAATCTCATTCATCCTTCTGGTTCGAATCTGAACTTCCACCCATTTTCCATTCGGTCCCATCACGGTTGTGTGTAGCGACTCGTAACCATTTGCTTTAGGAGTAGAGATCCAGTCGCGAAGGCGATCGGGATTAGGCTGATAAAAATCTGTTACGATCGAATAGGCTTTCCAGCATAATGCTTTTTCGTTATCCTCTTCAGTGTCGATGATCACACGCACTGCAAATAAATCATAGATCTCTTCGAATGTCACCCCCTGTCTTTTCATCTTACTCCAGATGGAGTGTATCGACTTGGATCTTCCTTTAATATCAAAAATAAAATCCTGCTTCTTCAATTCCTGCGAAATCGGATCTGTGAATTCATTGATAAACCTGTTCCGTTCCTTTTTCGTCTGCTCAATCTTCGAAAAGATCTCATTGTAAATTTCTGGTTCCGTATATTTCATCGACAAGTCTTCCAACTCTGTCTTGATTGAATACAATCCCAACCTGTGTGCAAGAGGTGCGTAGAGGTAAGCCGTCTCAGAGGCAATCTTCAGCTGCTTATCGCGCGGCATCGAATCGAGCGTCCGCATGTTGTGCAACCTGTCTGCGAGCTTTATGAGAATAACACGTATGTCGTCCGAAAGTGTGAGCAGCATCTTCCGGAAGTTCTCTGCCTGAAGAGAAGTTCCTTTATCGAATACTCCCGAGATTTTGGTGAGACCATCGACGATCGATGCGGCTTTATCGCCAAAGGAATTTTTTACATCATCGAGTGTAAGATGTGTATCTTCGACCGTATCATGCAGCAAGGCACAAACAATAGCGAGTGGACCGAGGCCGATCTCTTCTGCACAAATCTGGGCGACAGCAAGCGGATGAAGGATGTATGGCTCACCTGTCTTTCGTCGCATATCCTTATGCGCCTCCATTGCCATGTCGAATGCAAGACGTATTAATTCCTTGTCACCCTTGCCGAGCGATGGTCGTAATGAACGGAGCAAAGCACGATAGGCTTTAAGTATCTGATTCTTCTCAGCCTGTTCGTTGATGATATGTGCATGTGCTTGCTCAGGCATACATCAAATTTTTTCTGCTATTTTTTTCAGAGCCATAAGAGAATAAGAGGTACTTTCTTTCTTCATCGTGTTTTTTAATTTTCCCAAGCCAGTGATTTCCATCTCAACCACATCACCATCATTCAGCCATTGCACTTTGTAATTCGGATCGTTTAACAAACCTGTTCCGTTGAGCTCAAGAAAGCAGCCTGTACCGACAGTTCCGGATCCAATCACATCGCCGGGTAAAAGATCGACTCCATAAGATGCACGTTCAATCAATTCTGCGAATGTCCAATCCATGTCTTTTAGATTTCCTTTGCTTACTTCTTTTCCATTGACGCTGCAAGACATCTCCATATTATATGCATTCCCTGCATGTCCGGAAGGAGGATTGGTTTTATATTTTTCCAGTTCATCAGGGGTAACGAGCCAAGGGCCAATCACAGTCGAGAAATCTTTTCCTTTAGCAGGACCCAGGTTAAGCAACATCTCTTCCATCTGCAATGTCCTTGCGCTGAGATCATTCATGATCATGTATCCTGCGATATATTTATCCGCCTCCTTTGCGCGAATGTTTCTTCCTTTCTTTCCTATAACTATTGCTGCTTCTAGTTCGAAGTCGAGTTTATTGAAATGATCGGGCATACAAAAAACATCTCCCGGACCCTGTATCGCATTGTGATTGGTAAAATAAAAAACCGGGTATTGATCAAACTCGGGTATCATAGGCACCTTCCTGTTTCTACGTGCTGTCTCCACATGCTGTCGAAAGGCATAGCCGTCGCGACAGCTGGTCGGATGCGGAACAGGTGCGATCAAAGATTCCATATTAGCATTCGAATGAATTGCTGCTGCATTATTCTCTTTAATTTTCTTCTCAACAGTTTTTGCAATTTCCATGGCCGGATCACCGTAATTCAGAAAGTCAGCCATGCTATCAGGTAAAATTCCTTTGCCTGTTGCATGAGCATTTTCTGAAAGATTATAAATCTTGTCATCGACTATTATTCCGAGCCTTTCGTTGCCGGATTCTATGTAGGTCACTAGTTTCATTGTTTGGTGGGAGGTTGGAGTGTTGGAAAGTTGGTTGTTAGTTGTTAATCGTTAATCGTTATTTGTCAGATGTCAGATGTCAGATGTCAGATGTCAGATGTCAGATGTCAGATGTCAGAAGATAATTTAAACCGCAAGTTAGAACATTAGCAACCTAAAACAAAAAAGGCCTCTTTGCAGAGACCTCTTTTGCCTAACCAATAATCCAAACTAAACCATGAAAAACTATCTTAATTAATAATCAGCTTGTGTCTGATTAATTTCTGACCATCCGAAGCTGTTATTATAAATATTCCACCCTTTGAAGTATAACGCTCATCGATTTCAATATCGACCACGCCATTGTCTTTTATAAACGTCTCTGCAGGTATTACCTTACCCGTTAAATCCTGTACAGTGATGTCGGTTAAAACAGCACCATCTTCTCCCATCAAATGAACTTTTCCATTCTTCGAAGGATTCGGATAAATATTGAATAGACCGTTTGTTTTATTATTAACGACAGAAGCCGTGTAATGCTGTGTATGTCCGTCGAAGTCTGTCTGGCTGAGACGGTAATATGAAATTCCCTGCATCGGATCGTTATCGGTGAAGGAATAATTACGTGACTGAGTTGAATTTCCAGCACCTTCCACACTGCCAATTGCATTGAATGTTTCGTTATCGGCTGAACGCTCGATCGTGAAGTAATTGTTGTTTACTTCAGCCTGAGTAGTCCATGTGATGTCAACTTTCTTGTTGTTCAGGCTCACAAGGAAACTTGTTAATTCGATCGGTAGAGGATTACCACCTCCCGGAGGATTCGCAAGAGCGAAATGTGAATTGAAGCTTGTGAATGTTCCTGAAGTTATGTTACCCGTCCAGTTAGCAGTTGCAACACCGCCGATGTTTGTCCATGCAGTCGAGCCATTATCATGGGCAACGGCAAGCGTATTCTTGTCGGCCACTACGTCGTCGGTGTTATAATACATCTGAATAGTTCCACTCTGGAAGTTGTTCACACTCTGACGGAGGAATTTTGTATAACGCACATGTGAAACGGCAGAGATCGTTGGAGGATTTGAATAAGGGAGACTTGATGCAGGCGAGTTAAATACTTCCGCTCTGTAAGTAACAGGAGTTGCATCCGAATGTGTGACGTTGATCACAACAGCGCGAAATGCAGAGCCTTTACCAATCGGAAATGTCTTTGTCGTAAGTGCGCCGCTTGCAATTGTGTGTGTCAATGGTCCGTCTACATAAGATGTGCTTGAACCTAATGAAGCATTTGCATTGCTTGCGCAGGTTAAAATGTTTGTATTAGTCGTAATGAGTTTTCCATTTACCATCGATAGGTAGTTGCTTACATTTGCCGGCCTGTTCAACGTGATGTTGCTTACATTGTTTATTGATAGGTCATAGAATGTAGTGGTTGATGTTCCGCCTATGGCCTGAGCACCGCTTGTATTAAATGTCACCGTTCCCGATCGTGGAATAAATGTTCCGTTGTTGTAGAGTGCATCTACACCGTTTGCGGTCGACATCAATGTCATCGTCTTTGTATCTCCGGCTGCACCGGCAATTGAACGAATGTCGAACGTCTTTCCTGATTCTATATATAAGCTCAGTAACCTGAAATTTACAGTAGAAGAAAACGAAGGCGCAAGTGAATTAGGAAGTCCCGCCTGTCCGCTTATTCTGAAATGAGGTTGTGTAACACCTCCAAATGGTCTGAAACTAAACGCCGCACCTGATGGAGTAACGCCGTTTCCGAATTGGATAATTCCACCGGTCGATGTCACCGTTCCGTTGATTCCACAAACTCCGAAATCCGTGATGCTCGTTCCTGCTGTATTTGGTTTTTGTAATGTGATCGTTCCACCTGTCATGTTGAAGATGCTTCCTGCAACATCGTTCACGTTAAACACCTGACGGTTCGTTCCTGTACTTCCAGGGTTTAACAATACACTTCCACCTGTCATCTTAAAGCTAAACGGATCGAATACCGCTGTGATCAGATAAGATATTCCACCGTAAACAATCAATGTTCCGGCCGATACCTCGAGGTAAGGTGTTACGCTTCCGCTTCTGTCTGTACGAATTCCCTGTAAACCAGCAGTTGTTCCAACGAATACGGTACCGCCATTCACGTACAATGCTCCTTGCAAGACAAGATTGTCGGCCATCGAAGCGAAACGAATGATGCCCATCGGAACATTGAAAATCATATTTGGCCCGATTGTAAATGTTGCTGCTGTGGGATTGATATTATAAGCGCCTGTATTATTGTGAACATAAGTTCCGTATGTGCCAATGAAATTCCTGATAGCAAGTTCGAAAGCATTTGTCTGAACGTTAACCTGCGTATTCTTTGAGAGAATTTTATTTACGTTTACATTATTCAGATCCCATGAACCATTCCCTGTTACATTTGTATTTGTAGAAGAATAAAAAGTAAGGTTAACGAACTGGTTGCTTGCATAAAAGAAATCAACCGTTCCGAAGTTTGCGAAGTTACCGCCGAGGTTGAATAGGTGGGAACGGTTAACGGCTGAATTATACCAGATCTTACCGCCTGTATTAATAGTCACGTTTCCGGAAATCGTAGCCGAGTATACACCAGCCGACATGTATTGAAGAGTTCCCGAAATTCCCTGTCCAACATTCAGAGTTGCACAGGCAATGTTACTCGTTATGTTTATCGTATAGCCATCACCGATGTAGACAATGTCACCTGCAACAGGAAAAGTACCTAAATTGATAGGACTACCATATGCATTTGTCGACCATGTCGAGTTTTGATTCCAGTTACCACTGGCGCGGGTATAATACGTGAGAGCGAAACTTGTGGTATGAATACAAAACAATGATAAAACAAGCAGGCTTAATAGTTTGGACTTTTTCATAAACTTGGGTATTAGTATATTCAATAAGTAGACATTTTATAGTTTCACACCAAGTTAATCGAAAGGGCGGGTTACAGGTTGTTATTGTATAGTATCAATCTCTCATCTGTAAGATTTTATGTTTAAGTTGATTTTCTCTATCCTATTCATTTAATTTTTAAAGTTTTCAAAAAAAAATGTCTTCAAACGGGATTTTTAAAGTGAGACACAAAAGGAAAAATAGTTTGAATAGAACATTAAAAAGGAAATAAGTAATTTTGAATCAAAATAATCTCATTATGCCACAATATCATGTATTGGGCTCTGTCCCCCCAAAAAGACATACTCAGTTTAGAAAAAAGGACGGTTCATTGTATTCAGAAGAGCTTGTTTCTACTCATGGTTTTTCAAATGTTTATTCGTTGATTTATCACGCACATCCTCCGACAATGATTAAGGAGGTTGAGAAATCGTATTCTGTAAAACCGGAAATTGCTTATGAAAAGTCTTTAAAACATCAAAGCTTCGAAGGTTTTGACGTAAAACCTGAGGATGATTTTTTAAAAAGCCGTAAAGCAGTTTTAGTAAACAATGATGTACACATTTCTTTGGCTGCACCGAGGAAAGCTATGAAGGATTATTACTTTAAGAATGCAGATGCTGATGAAGTAATTTTTGTTCATGAAGGAAAGGGAACGATCACGACTATTTACGGAAGTATCGATTTTGGATACGGTGATTATATAGTTGTTCCAAGAGGTACAATTTACCAGATTAAATTTTCGGATGAAAATAACCGGCTATTTATTGTAGAATCTTTCACTGCAATCGAGTTCCCGAAGCGTTACAGGAATGAATATGGACAACTCGAAGAACATGCACCATTTTGTGAAAGAGATATTCGTCGACCGGTTCGTTTAGAAACTCACGATGAAAAAGGTGAATTCAAAATTCTGATAAAGAAGGAAGGCATTATCTATCCTTACATATATGCATCACATCCGTTTGATGCAATTGGATGGGATGGAAATTTTTATCCATATGCCTTGTCGATTCATGACTTCGAGCCGATAACAGGAAGAATACATTTACCGCCGCCGACACATCAGACATTCGAAGCGAGGAATTTTGTGATTTGTTCTTTTGTTCCCCGACTGTACGATTATCACCCGTTAAGCATCCCCGTTCCATACAATCACAGTAACATAGACTCCGACGAGGTCTTGTATTATGTCGATGGAGATTTCATGAGCAGGAAAAAGGTAACGCGTGGAATGATCACGCTACATCCTGGTGGAATCCCACATGGACCTCATCCGGGAACAGTAGAAAAAAGTCTGGGACAAAAAGAAACGAAAGAACTGGCTGTAATGGTAGATACTTTCCGTCCGCTAATGATAACCAAAGAAGGAGTAGGAGTGATGCATGATGATTATTATCAATCATGGTTGGAATAATAAAATCATCAATCGTTAATCTAAATTAAAATGATCCCGATTACTGATTAGCAATCAAATCATTTAACATGATTATTTACCATGTATAAATTACTTTTCTATTTATTAATTTTTAGTTTTTCGAGTGTTGCCAGCTTTCCCTCAGACACCATTAAGGCTCGTATCGTAAACAGGGATAAGATTATGCAAGAACAAATCATAAAATTAAAAAATGGTGTTTTGTTGATTCGATTACAATCGAAACATAATGCTATCAATGCATTGATGAATGCCAATCAGCAGGAGCAGGCTGAGAAGTTTAAAAAGAAACAAGAAAATTATAATAAAGAAATCATCAATGCTTTCAGGAAAAATTTTACGTTTTGCCCATTTTATTTTTTCTTCGTCGAACATACAGAAAACGTAAAATCCAAAGACTTCGAAAAAGTCATTTTCGTCAATGACAGTCTTCAGCCTGATGCTTCGATAAAGATGGCTAACAAAAATTTCCTCATAGGAGAATTTGGAATCATAGAGCAGGACACAGCACAATATTTTTCGAATTATTATTATGAAAAATCAAAGGATGGTCCAAAGAAAAAGTCGGCCTACTATGGCGGTGCTGATTTACGATTTGAAGCGTTACGAATATTGAGTGATCAGTTCATTCAGCTTGCTTATCCATTCCCTTATTATGTAAAAGCATCGGGTTCGTCGACTGATTTTAAAAAGATGAATAAGGTGGTTGTTAAGATGAATAATAACTTGGCGCAGTTTTATAATGAGATTGAATAAGAAGGTTGGTTATTGATTGAAATGTTATGCACGCGACTCGTACAAGTTGGGGGTTATATATTATTTTGCGCGCTTCCATTTGTGCAGGAAGTATTTTCTGTGCTTTCCGTGTTTCCGTGGTTAAGCTAGATTAGCAAGCATCTCGCAGTAAGCTTTTAAATTAAAGACGTCTTTTGATTTTCGCATGCGTGTAGAGAATTTCATATACTTCTCATCACTCATTTCCTGAAATTGTATTATTCTTTCCCTGAATTGTTCAGGAGTAGAACACAAAAAACCATTTTCCCCATCTTTAATAAAGAAATTATTTTCGGGCAGATCGGTACTTAAGACGGGGATTCCATTGTTTAGATATTGCTTTATCTTGAAAGCTGATTTCGACCGATGAAGTTCATTATCTAGTAACGTTGCGATTCCCAAATCAAATTCCTTTATGAGAGATTGAATGTTTCTTTCATTTTGCCAATCGATTTTATCTGGTAACTCTAATTCAACGTTTTTATAATCTGAAAAGTGATTACCTAGAAATTGAAAATCGTTTTTATTTTTCCTTCCAACACCCACAATAATAAGCTTAATCTTAAATGGTAAATTATATAACGATGGGAAAAAATATTTTATGAGTGCTGCTTTATGATCGCCCGCAAAATCGCCGATCCAACCGATAGTAAGTGTGGAGTTTTTAGCTGATTTATAAATTTGAAGATCGGGAACGGGGGATGTGTTCAGTTTTATTTTCTTATTGTATTTGGCCAGATTTTTTTTCAGTTCATGACTGCCGACTATTACTCCTTCACAATTTTTTAAAAAATGAAAAATGTTATTTGGAGGATAGGCTAAATAATCTGCATCATCCAGATCATAATACGTTCGGGATTTTCTGAAACGTATTAATAATTTGAGCAGGGTGGAATAAATGAACCCGGAATGGATGCGTTGAATGACGATGATCGAATTATTTTTTCGAAAGAATAACGCCGATATATATGCTGATAGAAAAATTATTATTCTGCTAGGCCTGTATCCCGGAATAACGAAGTACGAATGGATATTGTAATTACTTTTAAGATACTCTAACGGGTACTTTCCACGATAACGGACACTGGGAGACTCGAGATTGAAATAGGCAAACCAATAAATAAATTCAATTTTTTGAGACATATATATTAATAATTCTAGTCAGTAATAAACACAGAAAAACATTAAAACTTCTTTCAAATCCAAAGTGCAACTTTTACAATTTTTCCTGATTCAATATTTTCGCTCTTCCTGACTTCAACTTTTACAGGCAGCAAATATGTATTTACTTTCTTATCAAACCAAATTGCTGTATTCCATCTATGATTTCCGATTTTGGCAGTTGCTTTTAATCGACCCCAACCTTCTTCCTCCCATTTAAAATTATCCCGGATTTCCTTCCCGAATTTTTCAGGAAGTGAAATGAAATGCCATTCTCCGGGAGATGAATGTTTCCAGGGCTTGCCAGAAAATTCATACATGATTCTGATTTATTGTATTCGAATATGAATTGGTACAGGCGTCAGGGACTTTTTTCGGATACTAGTTTAAACCTGGCAGAATTTGAAAAATCAGGCAACCTTAAGTAATAAAGAGAATAATGGATAAAAAGATTTTTCATTAATTAAGAAGTACGAATTGACGCGAGAAGAAAATCTTAAAGCGAATAACAAAATTTGTTACGTGCGCTTAACACTTCGCCCGGTGTTGTCCCAAAAACTAACTTAAACAACCAACGACCAACAACCAACATTCTAAAACCAACTTCCCTTTATGAATACAACGGAAATTTCTCCATCATCGAATGTACCTTCTTCTTCACCATCGCCACCTTCGTCTCATTCTCGTGATTCATCAATACTTCGTCGATAAGCTGAACGATCTTGATGCAGTCTTTTTCTTTTACGCCACGAGTTGTGATAGCCGGTGTTCCAATACGTATTCCTGAAGTAACAAATGGCGATTTGTCATCGAAAGGAACCATGTTTTTATTTGTCGTAATGTCGGCCTTTACCAAAACATTTTCCGCGAGTTTGCCCGTAAGATTCTTCGAACGAAGATCGATGAGCATGCAATGATTGTCGGTGCCATTGCTGATGACTTTATATCCGAGATCGATGAACGTCTTTGCCATCGCCGATGCATTCTTAATCACCTGCACGCAGTATTTAAAATACTCGTCGGTCAAATCTTCTCCGAATGCCACTGCTTTTCCTGCAATCACGTGCTCTAAAGGTCCGCCTTGTGTGCCGGGAAATACAGCTCCATCAAGTACAGCACTCATCATCTTGATTTCTCCTTTCGGCGTCTTGTGTCCCATCGGATTCTCGAAATCGTTTCCCATCATGATCATTCCACCGCGAGGACCACGTAGAGTTTTATGAGTTGTAGTCGTTACAACATGACAATACGGAAGCGGATCGTTTAACAGACCACGTGCAATGAGTCCGGCAGGGTGCGCAATGTCTGCCATCAGTAATGCACCAACTTCATCAGCTATCATTCTCATACGTGGAAAATCCCAGTCACGCGAATAGGAGGAAGCTCCCGCGATGATGAGCTTCGGCTTTTCATTCTTCGCGACTGCTTCCATATGATTGTAATCGACTATGCCTGTATCTTTGTGTACGCCATAGAAAACGGGGCGATAAAGTTTGCCGGAAAAATTTACAGGAGAACCATGTGTCAGGTGGCCACCATGTGATAAATCAAATCCCAGAATTGTATCGCCCGGTTGAATAAGTCCCAGCATCACAGCGGCGTTTGCCTGCGCACCCGAATGCGGTTGCACGTTTACCCACACAGCATTAAACAACACCTTTGCGCGATCGATCGCAAGTTGTTCCACCTGGTCGACCACTTCGCAACCGCCATAATAACGTTTGCCCGGATAACCTTCGGCATATTTATTCGTAAGGCACGAGCCCATCGCCTGCATCACTTGCTTGCTCGTAAAATTTTCCGAAGCAATTAATTCAATACCTTCCTGTTGGCGTTTCTTTTCTTTGTTGATCAGGGAAAATATTTCTGTGTCTTTCTCGGTCATCTTTTCTTTTATTTTATAGGTAGAGTTGTTGGTTTTTGTAAGTGTCATATTCGTTGGGAAAAAGTTTGGAGTTTACATTGATGGAAGTTTTTCACCCGATGTCTCAAGACTCAAATCTCAAACTCCTAAGTGAAATCAATTTCAGTACTATCACCAAGATTTAGTGACTGGCTTAATCCTCTTAGGGAGGCATCTGAACCGATCACCGAATGATGCATCACGGAGTTTTTAATTTCCGAGTATGAGCCGATGATTGCATCCTTAATAATAGAGTAGTTGATGATTGTATTTTCACCGATCGAAACATTCGGGCCAATGATGCTGTTTGAGATCTGGCAATTTACCGCAATACTCACTGGCGGATTGATGATCGTATTTTCGAAATTATAATTTGCCTGTTTGCCGTTATTTTTCTTAAGTAATACTGCATTGGTCTCGAGCAGACTTTCTTTATTCCCGCAGTCGAACCAATTCTCCACAGGGAATGATTTGAATTTAGCACCCGAAGTAATCATATGCATGATCGCATCGGTAAGATGAAACTCTCCCTGAGTACGAAGATTTTTGGAAATGATATGATCGATCGATGACATCAGCATTTGCGACTCGCAGATCTTGTAAATTCCAACTAAGGCAAGGTTCGACTTCGGAATTGGTGGTTTCTCGATTACACTTCGAATGAATCCATGTTCGTCTAGTTCCGCGACGCCGTAGTTCCGCGGATCGTTTACTTTCTTTACGCCAAGCAAAGATTCCTTTCCATTGATCAGATCCTTGAGTTGAACGTCGAAGATGGTATCTCCCAATGCAATAATGAGTTCGTCGTTATTGCTGATGAGCTCGCGTGTGAGTTTCACCGCATGTGCCGTTCCTTCGCGTGGTTCCTGTATGATAAATGACTTTGATATGTCGGGATAATTTTCGCGTATGTATTCTTCGATCTTATTGCCGAGATAACCTGTAATGAAAATAAAATCATTCAGTCCTGAATCGATCAACGTGTCAACGATGTGTGATAAAATTGGTTTTCCCGCAACCGGGACCAAAGCTTTGGGTTGTGTATGTGTGTGCGGCCGCAACTTACTTCCGAGGCCGGCGACTGGAATAATTACTTTCATACTATCTAAAATCAGAAGTCAGAAGTCAGAAGAACGACTTTGAGATTTATTTCCTTTTCTCTTTTTAATTACTGTTTCAAATATACCTTGATTGTTTATATCTGCAAACATCCCTAGAAATTGATTTTCAAAGTTTTATAAATATTTGTGACTCAATAATTAGTAAGCAACTATGTAAGTTGTTCTTTTGACTTCTGATTTTTGACTTCTGACTTTTCAGTAATTTGGCACAATTACAAGTTATGAAAAACAAAGTCACCTCTCTTTTCAACATCGAATATCCAATTATCCAGGCCGGAATGATATGGTGCAGCGGTTGGGAACTTGCTTCCGCCGTTAGCAATGCCGGTGGACTCGGTCTCATAGGTTCGGGATCGATGTATCCGGATATCCTGCGATCGCACATACAGAAATGTAAAGCCGCAACTCAAAAACCATTTGGTGTGAATGTTCCATTGCTTTATCCGGACATTGACAAGATCATGGACATAATCATCGATGAAGGAGTAAATATCGTTTTTACATCTGCCGGTAATCCTGCTACATGGACAGCTTTATTAAAAGAAAAAGGCATAATAGTTATTCATGTCATTGCAAACACGAAATTTGCATTGAAGGCTGAACAATCGGGTGTCGATGCAATTGTTGCAGAAGGATTCGAAGCGGGTGGACATAATGGAAGAGAAGAAACGACAACGATGGTTCTAATACCAATCATCCGTAAAGCAACCAGCCTGCCACTGATTGCTGCAGGTGGAATTGCGACAGGAGCAGGAATGCTTGCTGCCATGGCACTGGGAGCTGACGGCGTTCAGATGGGAAGCAGATTCGTTGCTACGACAGAATCATCCGGACATACAAGTTTCAAGGACAGAGTTATTCACAGCGCAGAAGGAGATACGATGCTTATGATGAAACAACTCACTCCCGTACGAATGATGAAGAATGATTTTTACAAACAGATTTTGGAAGCAGAACTCAGAGGCGCAACTACCGAAGAACTCAAGGCACTTTTAGGAAGAGCTCGTGCAAAGAAAGGAATGTTCGAAGGCGACATGAATAATGGTGAATTGGAGATAGGGCAGGTGGCTGCACTGATTCGAGACATAAAACCGGCGGGAGTTATTGTGAGAGAAATCTGGAATGAATTTTTAGAAGCAAAAGAGAAGGTGAGTAGTCTTTAGTAAATTTGAACCCCTGATCCACAACCCTTCTTCCGGAAGAAAATTATTCCCTAATTAAAATTCATTTGCAGGAGAAGGGTTGGGGATGAGCGGTATCGAATATGTTTGAAAAGTCTCAGGACTCCCATCTCAAGACTCAAGACTAATTCCCTACCTTCGTAACATGATCAACTTCAAAACTGCCAAACTGAGCAACGGACTGGAAATGATCGTTCACGAAGATCCTTCCACGCCGCTTGTCACGATAAATATTCTTTATAAAGTAGGAGCGCGCGACGAAGATCCTAATCGTACCGGCTTCGCTCATTTATTTGAGCATCTCATGTTTGGCGGTTCGGTAAACATTCCCGATTACGACGGGCCGCTGCAGTTAGCCGGCGGCGACAACAATGCTTTTACAAATAACGACATCACTAATTATTATTTGACAGTGCCTGCCCAGAATATCGAAACAGGTTTTTGGCTTGAGAGCGATCGAATGCTAAGCCTCGCATTTTCTGATAAGAGTCTCGAGGTGCAACGTAATGTCGTGATCGAAGAATTCAAACAGCGTTACCTCAACCAGCCATATGGCGACGTTTGGCTTTTGCTTCGGCCGCTTGCTTATAAAGTACATCCGTATCAATGGGCGACAATCGGAAAAGATATTTCTCATATTGAAAACGCACGACTGGAAGATGTGCGGGAATTTTTCTTTAAATATTATTCACCTGATAATGCAATTTTAGTAGTTGCCGGAAATGTAAAGGCTGAAGATATCTTTGCCCAAGCAGAAAAATGGTTTGGAGAGATCAAGAGAAACATCAATCCGCGTGATCCTTATCTAAAGGAACCTGAACAAAACGAAGCACGTGAATTGACTGTTGAAAGAGACATACCGTTCGATTCTGTGTACCGCGCCTATCACATGTGTTCACGACTCGATCCTGAATTTTATTCCGTGGATCTGTTGTCAGACGTATTGAGTCGCGGCAAATCATCACGACTTTATAATGAACTCGTGAAGGAGAAAAAATTATTCTCAGAGATCAATGCTTATCCGACGTCCGACTTCGATAAAGGACTTTTCATAATTGAGGGAAAATTGCTGAAGGGTATATCGATGAAAGATGCCGAAGCCGGTATCGACGAGGTTATTCAGAAAGTAACAGGTGATATGGTAAGCGACGAAGAACTTGAGAAAGTAAAAAATAAGGTTGAATCGACAATCGAATTTTCCGAGATGGATCTTTCCGGCAGAGCATTAAATCTTGCAATTGCTGCTTACATGGGCGATGTCAATTTAATCAATACAGAACTTGAATCTTACCGGAAAGTAACCGCTAAAGACATTCGTTCGCAGGCAAAAAAAATTTTCAGTAAAACAAATTGTTCAACTCTTCATTATCTCGCAGCAGGAACGAAGTCCTGAAAGGCACCTGTGAGTTATATAATTAATTAAATAATTATGCAGACACTAATGGACAGGGCCATGCAACCTGGAATAAGAGAGATCGGCAAGATCGAAATACAACAGGCGAAAAAACATTCTTTGAACAATGGCATTCCCGTTTATCTGATAAATGCCGGTTTCCAGGAACTCGTCAAGATAGAATTCATTTTTCATAATAAGGGATTCGATCCATCGAAATCACTTCTCAATTCGGCAACCAATCGCATGCTTGCAGAAGGAACTTCGAGATATTCTGCTCAGGAGCTTGCTGATCATATCGACTACTATGGTTCGTTTTATGAGACAGATGAGAACTATGATTATACATCCGTCGTTCTTTTTTCACTGAACAAATATTTGGAGTCGACATTACCTTATGTCTCCAATATTATTTATGATCCTGTTTTTCCATCGAGAGAACTGGATATCTACAAACAAAACAATAAGCAACGTCTTATCGTCGAGAATGAAAAAGTTAGTTCTGTGTCACGCCGCAAATTTAACGAAGTGATTTTCGGCAATCTTCATCCTTATGGTTACTTCACTCAACCTACCGATTATGATACCTTAAAACAGGAGCATCTTCAGTCACATTATCAGTTAAAATATCTTCCGGAAAATTGTACAATCATCGTTTCTGGGTTAATAAATGAAAATCTTGTTGGAATCTTAAATAGTTTATTCGGCAAAAGTATTTCGCAGGTTAAACCGCGTGTAATCGATTTATATCATCCTTTTTGTTCATCGGAAAACAAAAAACATTTTTTTGAAAAGGATGGAGCCGTTCAATCGGCAATCAGAATCGGTAAGCCGTTTTTCAACCGTACTCATCCAGATTATCCGGGAATGGCTGTGTTGAATACGATTCTTGGCGGATATTTTGGATCAAGATTGATGTCGAACATCAGAGAAGATAAAGGATACACCTATGGTGTCGGTTCAGCAATCGTATCGATGAAGCAGGATGGATATTTTTTCATTTCAACCGAAGTCGGAGCCGACGTTACTCAGGCAGCTATCGATGAAATCTATAAGGAGATTGAAATCCTGAAAGACGAGCTGGTTGAAAAAGAAGAATTGGAGATGGCGCGTAATTATATGCTCGGGACTTTCCTGAAAGGAATGGATGGGGCTTTTCATCTTGCGGAAAGATTCAAATCAATTTACCTGAACGGACTCGATTATTCTTATTATGACCGTTATTTACAAAAGTTAAGGACTATACAGGCTGATGAATTAAAAGAACTAGCCCGAAAATACTTCGATATAAATAGCTTTTTTGAGGTAGTAGTAGGCCGTAAATAATTGCCTTGCAGTATTGTAAAGCGTAATTTAGCGACACTTTGTTTACTTACATCAGGAATATTTTTTTCATAACGCTCTTCATTGCAGTGCAGTTTCCATTGAGGTCTCATGCTATTTCAATTCATTGCATATCGGTGGGGCCTGCAGGGGAAGATACGTTGACCTGGGATACGAATGGAACACTGCCGGGTAATTTCCGTTCGTGGCATATCTATTATTCGGGTGCTGCAGCAGGACCATACAATTTAATCGATAGTGTGAATGTATACGCTTTGACGAATTACATTCACCTTACCGCAAATGCCGGAACCAATCCCGCATATTATTTTATTCGTTTTGAATCGAACGACGGATCCGCAGCTGTTTTTTCGGATACCGTACGTGCAATAGGTGTGAACGTAAACAACGTCAGCGGCTCCGTTAACCTGAGTTGGAATCCGACGAGAATACCTTTACTAAGCACCAATAGTCCTTACTATCTTATTTACAGGAAATATCCATCCGGAGTTTTTACACTCGTGGATTCGGTGGATGCGCGTACGGCACCTGTTCCGATGACATTCAGCGATCTGATAACAAAACCGATTTGCGACGATACGATCGAATACATAATCCAGGTGAGAGATGCTTCGGGTTGCGTTTCACAATCGGCAATTAAGAAAGACAGGTTCATCGATTTATATGTACCAGCGATTCCGATTATCGATTCCGTGAGTGTCGACATTGCAGGAAATGCAATCGTTTCGTGGTTTGTCAGCACGACTGCAGATACACGCTCATATGTCGTTCTTCAGAATCCCGGACCTATTCCAATTGACACTGTACAGGGCCAAAACTCAACCATTTACAATTCGACGATCAGTGCTCAGAACGGTTCCCTTTCATTTGTGATAATTGCATTGGATAGTTGTAATAATTCAAGTGCTCAATCTTCCGCCCACTCAACCATTTATCTGCGAAACAGTTTTGATTTGTGTTCGCAGTCTGCAACACTTACGTGGACGCCCTATAATTTTTGGGGAGCCTCGCCTCAATATGATATTCTTGAAAGTGTAAATGGTGGAGTTGAAACAATAATCGGGACAACATCCCAGACTACATTTACTGATACAACATTGATAAGCGGAGCTAATCATTGTTACAGGGTGAGAGCAAATGAGTCAGGAGGTGTGAGAACTTCGACATCAAACAACTCTTGTGTAATTCCAACTTTTCCGCCCCCACCTGCATATTCGTATATCCGGAAAGTAACGGTTACTGGTGTTGATGTTGTTTCGATTGTTGCCGAGGTTGATCCCGGACCGACCATACAAGGATATGATCTTTATCGCTCGACGAGTGCATCGGGTCCGTTTTCGATTGTATCTTCAATGTACATTTCAGGAATATCGTCTTTGACTTTTACGGATAATGTAGCAACTGATGCAGGTCCATATTTTTATTATATCACTACGATCGATTCATGTGGATATGCAGCATTGAATTCACAGGTAAGTAACACAATGTTATTAAGTGGCGAGGCTAATCCCGACTTTACTAATTCGATGGAGTGGAACAATTACAGTTTCTGGCCAACGGGAGTAGACCATTATAATGTTTACCTGACCTTAAACGGAATTATAAATCCGATTCCTGCAGCGACGTTTACGAATGGAGAGTTTACTTATCTGGATTCTGTTCTCGACAGCTATTATTCCGACGGAGAATTTTGTTATGTGATAGAAGCGGTTGAGGCTCCGGGAAATCCGGCTTCTTTCCGCGACAGCAGCCGATCGAATGAATTGTGTCTCCAGCAACGCCCGATCATTTTTATTCCAAATGCTTTTCATCCGGGAGGTAAATTCAATGAAGTGTTTTATCCATCGAATGCTTTTGTTTCGGCGACTGATTATTCATTTGATATTTATAATCGCTGGGGAGAAAATGTTTTTCATACATCGAATCCTATGGATGGATGGGATGGTACGTCAAATGGAAAAAATGCACCTGAGGCTGTTTACATTTACAGGCTACATGCGAAAAATCCGGATGGGACAGAAATAGATAAAGTTGGTTCTGTTACTCTTATCCGATAAAAAATTGTTAATTGATAATTTGAAAATCCCATTGTTAGTGCTTTCTTATTTTTATAAATGGATTTGCTAATTTGCATTAGAAAATATAAAAATTGGAAATCCCCTTTGAACCAATTGTATTAGGAATAAAGATTAATATTCATTTAATTATAGAATACCTGGCATTTTTTATAGCATTCAGGTATTACATTCGATTACGGAAACAATCTGGCGATAAAATTTCAAGTGGCAATAGGTTGTCGATTATCTTAGGTGCAGTCGTCGGTGCATTTATAGGCTCAAGGTTAATGGCATTTTTAGAGAATCCGATTTTTACAATGCAACCAGTTAATCTGGAACATCTGTTATATGCCAAATCAATTATGGGTGGATTGTTTGGTGGGTTAATAGGGGTAGAGTCGACCAAAAAAATAATCGGAGAAAAAAAATCCTCCGGCGACTTATTTACATTTCCAATAATCATAGGAATTATAATCGGACGTATTGGTTGTTTTCTAAGTGGTGTCAAAGAATTTACATACGGAACGGAAACAAATTTCTTTACTGGTATCGATTTGGGAGATGGAAAACTCAGACACCCTGTGGCACTTTATGAAATTGTTTTTTTGATATTACTCCTTTACTTTTTGAGAAAAATACATTTTTATACAAGTAAGGAAAGTGGTTTAATGTTTAAAATATTTATGATTTCATACTTTGGATTTCGTTTCTTTATCGAGTTTATGAAACCTAATGTTTTTTATGTGATGGGACTTAGCAGTATTCAATGGCTTTGCATTATTTGTTGGATATACTACAGTCCTACTTTAAAAAAAATGATCCTGAATGCCCACTAGACAGTATACCTATTACGACTACACGATTAGTCTTTGTCCTGAATGTTTAAAGAGGATCGACGCGAAAATTGTTTTTGAAAACAACAAAGTGTACATGCTTAAAAGATGTCCGGATCATGGTCATTCAAGAGTTTTGATAGCGGATGATATCGACTATTATAAAAATATCAGGAACTATAATAAGCCGTCTGAAACGCCTTATAAATTCAATACTCAAACTCATTATGGTTGTCCATATGACTGCGGACTTTGCCCGGATCATGAACAGCATTCCTGTTTGACGATTATTGAGATTACCGACAGATGCAATCTAACCTGTCCGACCTGCTATGCTAATTCTTCACCAACTCATGGAAGACATAGAACACTGAATGAGGTTAAAAAAATGTTAGACACGATAATTGAAAACGAAAAAGAACCCGATGTGATACAGATCAGTGGAGGAGAACCGACTCTGCATCCCGAATTTTTTGAAATATTGGATTATGCAAAATCACTGCCCATAAAACATTTGATGGTTAATACAAATGGAATTTTAATTGCAAATGATTTTGAATTCGTAAAACGATTGAAAAGTTATTCGCCCGACTTTGAAATATATTTGCAGTTTGATTCTTTTAAGGATGATGTATTATTTAAAATTCGTGGTGCCAATCTTAAAAATATCAGGGAGCGTGCAGTTGAAAATCTAAACAAGTTGAATCTTTCTACGACGCTCGTGGTCACGCTTCAGAAAGGACTAAACGATGATGAAATCGGAAAGATAATTGAATATGCGCTGAAGCAAAAATGTATCCGTGGTGTTACGTTTCAGCCGACTCAAATTGCAGGGAGGCTTGAAAATTTCAGTAGTGAAGATGGTAGAATAACCCTTACAGAAGTTCGCAGAAAAATATTAGAGCAAACTGAAATTTTTAATTCAGATGATTTGATACCAGTCCCATGCAATCCCGATGCTTTAATGATGGGATACATATTAAAGCTGGAAGGAAATTATTTTCCGCTGACCAGATATATTAATCCGACCGATCTGCTCGATAACAGTAAGAATACGATCACATATGAGCAGGATGAAGTTTTGCATCAGAAGATGTTTGAAATATTCAGTACTGGTACTTCGACAGATAAAGCGTTGACAAAATTACATAGCTTACTATGTTGCTTGCCGAAAGTGGAAGCACCGGATCTGAGTTATGATAATTTATTTCGGGTTATCATCATGCAATTTATTGACGCATATAATTTCGATGTGAGGTCTATAAAAAAATCATGTGTACACATTGTGGATAAAAACTATAAAATAATACCGTTCGAAACGATGAATTTATTTTACAGGGATGAAAAAAGAGAATACTTAGAAAAACTTCAACTGCAAACCACTTATAATTAATTGTTATGGGCATATTAGGGTTAATAGTTTTAATTTATTTGGTGTGTCATATACCTGCATTCATATTATTGGGATTAGGATTGAGCAGACGAAAAACGCGTCCGGAGAATTCAAAAAATCTTTTAATTGCCGCCGCAGTTTATTTTGTCATTGGTGGTGGAATTTGCGGCGCAATACTTACCGGGTTATAGTAAATTAGGTAGACAATATTTTTTACTTATTTTTGCGTGCAACTTTTTTCAAACCCAATCCAAATGAAGGTTGCAACCAGCCGTTTTTTAGGCGAAGCTCTTACCTACGACGATGTACTATTAGTGCCAGCTTACTCTGAAGTTTTACCGAATGAGGTAAATGTTTCAAGTAAATTAACCGAATCCATTTCCCTTAATATTCCTATTCTTTCTTCTGCCATGGATACCGTGACCGAATCTGAAATGGCCATTGCCATTGCCCAGGAAGGAGGCATCGGCATGCTTCATAAGAACATGACCGTTGCACAGCAGGCCGCCGAGGTGAAGAAAGTCAAGCGAAGCGAAAGCGGCATGATACACGATCCTGTTACATTAAACAAAGATGCACGGGTTCGCGAGGCGGTTCAGATCATGAAAGAATATGGTATCGGTGGTATTCCTGTTGTAGATAAAAATAATGTACTCATCGGTATCTGTACAAACCGCGATCTACGTTTTGAGAAAAATGCCGATCGTCCAATCGCAGAGATTATGACGAAGGAGAATCTAATTACAACTACAGGTGTGAAGGATCTCAAAGAGGCAGAAAATATTTTACAGAATTATAAGATCGAGAAGCTTCCGGTAATAGATAAGAAAGGAAAGCTTATCGGACTGATCACATATAAAGACATTCTCAAAGTCCGATCGAGACCGAATGCATGCAAAGACAGCTTTGGGCGGCTTAGAGTAGGTGCTGCAGTTGGAGTAACTAAGGATTCATTAGAACGAACACGTGCGCTTGTCGAAGCAGGCGTGGATGTGATTACGATCGATACGGCTCATGGTCATTCGAAAAACGTTGTCAGTGTTTTAAAGAATGTAAAAAAAGAATTTCCGAAGCTGCAGGTTATCGTTGGCAACATTGCAACGGGCGATGCAGCCGTTTATCTTGCGAAAGCTGGCGCCGATGCTGTTAAAGTTGGTATCGGTCCGGGCTCCATTTGTACAACCAGAGTTATTGCCGGTATTGGCGTTCCCCAGTTCACCGCGGTATTCCAGGTTGCAGAAGCGATTAAGAATACGAAAGTAACTGTGATTGCAGATGGAGGAATCCGTTTCAGCGGCGATATAGCAAAGGCTCTGGCAGGAGGCGCTCATTCAGTAATGCTCGGTTCATTACTTGCAGGTACCGAAGAATCTCCCGGCGAGACTATTATTTACGAAGGAAGAAAATTCAAATTATATCGCGGTATGGGATCGATTGAAGCCATGAGGGAAGGCTCGAAAGACAGATACTTCCAGGCTCAGACGGATGATGTGAAGAAACTTGTTCCGGAAGGTATCGTCGGACGTGTTCCATATAAAGGTCTTGTGGGCGAAGAACTCTACCAACTTGTTGGCGGATTGCGTGCAAGCATGGGTTATTGCGGAGCAAATTCGATTCAGCAATTACAAAAATCTAACTTCATCAGAATAACAACTGCTGGAGGTAGAGAAAGTCACCCACATGATGTTACAATAGTTAAGGAAGCACCAAACTATCACCGGTAATCATTTCGTTAATTAGTTAATTAGTTAATTATCAATCATAAAAATAATTTTTTTACAATCAAAGCATCATTAGCTAATTAACGAATGAACTAATTAACGAATTCATTTAACGTTCACACCTTTTTTTTCATTTTTACCGCGTTTTGATACAAGCGTTGGTTTATTAAATTTGCGCTCCCTTATAAATACCCCAAAAAAACGATGAATAAATATTTCTTTCTATCTGTATTTCTCTTTTCCTGTTTGATCAGCCTTGCCCAGGTAAAAAATGATCCGGTTATACTTACAATCGCCGGAGAAAATGTTCCGAAGAGCGAATTCGAACGCGTATTTAAAAAGAACAATACGAAAGAAAACAATTACGATAAGAAAGCTGTGGAAGATTATTTACAGTTGTATATCAATTACAAGCTGAAAGTAAAAGAAGCACTCGAACTCGGAATGGATACAGCGAAATCTTTTGTAGATGAGTTAAGCGGCTACAGGAAACAATTGGCTCAGCCATATCTCGTCGATAAACAGGTAAGCGAAAATCTGATTCGTGAAGCATATGATCGTATGAAAACGGATGTTCGTGCCGTACACATACTCATCAAATGTGATCAGAATGCATTACCAAAAGATACTATCGAAGCATACAATAAGGCAATGAAGATTCGTGGTGAACTTTTAAAAGGTGCCGACTTCACCGCTTCTGCGAGAAAATACTCTGACGATCCTTCTGTAAAAGATAACGGCGGCGATCTTGGATTTTTCACATCGCTACAGATGGTTTATCCTTTCGAGAGTGCTGCTTACAGCCTGAAGGCTGGCGAGATTTCAATGCCTGTACGTACACGATTCGGTTATCACATCCTTAAAACCGTAGAGACGAGACCTGCGCAGGGAGAAGTAAAGGTTGCACATATTGCAATACGTTCGGCTCCGAATGCTAACCAGGAAGATTCACTCAAGTCATATCAGAAAATAAAGGAAATCTACGACAAGTTGAAGGCAGGAGAGAAGTTCGAAGACCTCGCTCGTCAGTATTCCGAAGACCAGAGTTCTGCGAAGTCGGGAGGTGTGCTTCCGGTATTCGGTACAGGAAGAATGGTTCCTGAATTTGAGAAGGCTGCTTTCTCGCTTAAAAATCCGGACGATTTTTCTGAGCCGGTAAAAACCTCTTACGGATGGCACATCGTTAAGCTCATTGAGAAAAAAGGAATCGGAAGTTTCGAGAGTGTTCAGTCAGATCTCAAGCAGAAAATTCAGAAAGATTCTCGTTCCGAATTAAGCAAATCATCCATGATCAATCGCATTAAGACTAAATATAATTATAAAGAGAATCAGAAAGCGAAAGATGAATTTATGAAGACACTCGATTCGAGTCTCGTCCAGGGAAAATGGACAGCCGATAAAGCTGCCGGACTGAATAAAAATCTGTTTACGCTCGGAACCAAATCATATTCTCAGGAAGATTTTGCAAAATATGTCGTCGATCATCAGACAAAACACGACGGTTCCGGCAAGGCATCTGTTTTAGGAACCAACATGTATAATGACTGGGTTAAAGAATCTGCTCTTGCTTATGAAGAAACTAAACTAGATTCTCTTTATCCTGAATTCAAGAACCTCATGCAGGAATACAGAGACGGAATTCTGTTGTTCGAGCTTACTGACAAGAAAGTTTGGTCGAAGGCAGTAAAAGATACTGTTGGACTACAGGATTTCTATCAGAAGAATAAAAATAATTACATGTGGCCGGAGAGGGTAGATGCTACAATCTACACGAATGCAGATGCGAACATTTCGAAAGAAGTACGAAAATTAATGAAGAAGATCGATGACGATGACACGTTGATGGCCAGAGTAAATAAGAGCTCTCAGTTAAATCTCCAGGTTAAATCTGGAAAATTTGCAAAAGGCGAGAACGATGCTCTCGATAAATTCAACTGGACCCCTGGCATCAGTCAGGATATGAATATCGACAACCATGTCGTATTCGTAAATATTAAAAAAGTATTACCTCCGGCACCAAAGAATTTGGACGAAGCCAAAGGATTAATAACAGCTGATTATCAAAACGAACTCGAAAAGGAATGGATAAAGTCGCTTCGTGCGAAATACCCTTATACAGTTTACCAACAGGTTGTGGACTCGATTGCGACGAAATAATTTTATATAATATCACTTTAAATGGCGTTCACTGAAATATGTGGACGCCATTTATTGTTTTTTATTCACGAGATGTAATCTTTTGATTGCATTGAATATATCATATGATTAGGCAAATGAACAGGCTTCTCTTTTTATTTTCAATATTTATTTGCACGTCTTGTAATTATTTCAGGAAAGAAGATGTCTCGACAAAAGATGCAATTGCAAAGGCTTACAACTACTATTTATATCCGGACGATTTGACAGGAATTGTTCCGGAAGGTGCATCGAGAGCGGACAGCATCACGATCGTAAAAAATTATATTGATAACTGGATTAGACATAAGTCGGTTTTACACAAAGCGGAGGCAAACCTTGATGATGAAAAGAAGAATGTACAGGACCAACTCGAAGAATACAGGAATTCACTCGTCACGTATGCATATGAGACAGAGTTGATCAGGCAGAAATTAGATACGAATGTAAGCGAATCTGAGATCGTAACTTTTTATAAGAATCATCCTCAGAATTTTGAGCTGAAAGACAACATCATCAAAGTAATTTACCTGAAACTAAGTAAGAAGTCGCCGAAGCTGGATAAGGTTAATGAATGGTATAAGAGCACATCGCCTAAGGACAGGAAACTACTGGAAGAATATTGTCACCAGTATGCACTTAATTATTTTTTGGATGACAAGACATGGTTGTTATTTGATGATTTACTGAAAGAGATTCCTATAAAGACTTACGACAAGGAACAATTCCTTAAAAACAACAGGCTCATCGAAATCGAGGATTCGAGTCTTATTTACTTAGTGAACATTCAGGGTTTTATGATTAAGAACAGCCTTTCTCCTTTGAGTTTTGAGAGAAGAAATATCATTTCAATGATCATGAATGAGCGTAAGCTGAAACTGATCGACGATATGGAGCAGAATGCATACGAGGAAGCCAAGAAAAGCGGCGACGTTGAAATATATTGATTCGTTTTTCGTATAGTTAAGACGATGTTAATTGCATTGAGAAATAGTGGGTCAAATTAATATGAGATTAAAACCTAAAAGATCTTTTCAGGTTGACTGATTATTATAATGGGAATATCGTTCAACAGCTCGCGGAATATGCTTTCATATTATTATAAATTTTCCGCGAGCTGTTGAACGATATTATCAGCCATTACTATAGTCATCCTGAAAGGATCTTTTAGGTTTTAAGGTACAGGTCTTGCTGTTAATTTGACACATTATCAGTGATAAAAAATCAGAGAGATTATACCGGTTAAACTGTTACCTTTGCCAATTCAAAAAATGAAGCCTGTTTTGAGAATAAAATTATTAATTATCTCATTGTATGTTTTAATCGCCGGAATAATTCCTGCCCGTTCACAGCAGATTGTCGACCAGGTGATGGCCGTGGTCGGAAATAAAATCATTTTAAAATCTGATATCGAAAAACAATACATACAATACCTCGCTCAGTCAGGGGGAGAGAATGATGTTACCAAGTGTGCGATCTTTGACCAGATATTATTACAGAGATTACTTTTAAACCAGGCGGAAATTGACAGCGTGACCGTAACAGAAAATCAGGTAGAGGGAGAGCTCGACAGGAGGATGAGATTTTATATTCACCAGATTGGCTCCGAGGAAAAACTGGAACAGTATTTTCATACCACGATACGAGAATTGAAGGCGGAATTCAGGGACGTGATAAAAGATCAGCTTACCGTTCAGATGATGCAATCGAAAATTACGAAAGACATTGCTGCGAGTCCGAATGATGTGCGGACGTTTTTCGAAAGTATTCCCCCAGACAGCATTCCTTACATCGATGCAGAACTTGAAGTTGCACAGATCGTCAGAATTCCGCCGGTGAGTTTCGAACAGAAACAGGCGATCCGGGCTCAGCTTGAAGAGTACCGGAAAAAAATTCTTGCCGGCGAAGGGGATCTTGCCGTGTATGCTGCATTGTATTCACAAGATGCGTCTACTGCGAAGAAAGGAGGAGAACTTGGTTTCTTCGAGAGAGGAACGATGGTTCCGGAGTTTGAAGCAGCGGCTTATAATTTAAAACCTGGAGATGTGTCACCCGTTATCGAAACCAAGTTTGGTTTTCACATCCTTCAGCTCATCGAGCGAAGAGGAGAGCAGATAAATGTGAGGCATTTATTACTTCAGCCGGTGATCACAGACGAAGGATTAATGGAGTCGGTGAATTTTTTGGATAGTGTAAGGCATTTAATAGCGTCTGGTACGATGACGTTCGAAGTCGCCGCTGAGAAATTTTCCGATGATGCCGATACAAAATATAACGGTGGTTTGATCATCAACCCGGAAACGAATACTTCACGTTTGTCGCCCGACAAGATGGATCGTTCTTTGTTTTTCCAGGTCGACACCATGACGTTGAATAAAGTTTCATCACCCTTGCCGATGATGACCAACGAAGGAACAAGAGCATTTCGAATAGTGATGGTGAAGTCGAGATCGAAACCCCACAGGGCAAATTTGAAAGACGATTATCAGAAGATACAGGAAGTTGCACAATCTGAAAAGCAAAACAAGGTTCTTCAGGAATGGATTAAGAGAAAACAAAAAACAACGTACGTTCACATCGTTGATAATTATAACGACTGTGAACTTTTGAAACAATGGGTGAGAAGTAATTAGTCAATTAGTCAAATAGTCAATTAGTCAATTAGCTTCTGACCAACAACCAACAACCAACAATCAACAACCAACTTTCAACTTACAAAATTATGGCAGTACAATATTCATCAGACGTCGAAGCAGTTCAGGATCTAGTGACGAAATATAAAAAGTTGCGCGCCGAGATAGGAAAAGTAATCATTGGACAGGACGAAGTAGTGCGCGACGTACTCATCTCAATTTTCAGCCGCAGCCATTGCCTGCTCGTTGGTGTGCCCGGACTTGCGAAGACTCTTCTTGTAAATACGATAGCTCAGTCGCTGGGATTGACATACAACCGTATTCAGTTTACACCCGATCTGATGCCATCAGATATTATAGGAACAGAAATTCTCGATGAGAACCGTCACTTTCGTTTCATCAAGGGGCCGTTGTTTGCGAATATCATTCTTGCCGATGAGATAAACAGAACACCACCAAAGACACAAAGTGCATTGCTGGAGGCCATGCAGGAATATGCGGTGACGGCTGCAGGAAAGCGGTATGAACTGGATCTTCCTTTCTTCGTGCTTGCGACGCAAAACCCGATTGAACAGGAGGGAACGTATCCTCTTCCGGAAGCGCAGCTCGATCGCTTTATGTTTAACGTGCACCTTACTTATCCGGAGTTTAACCAAGAGGTGCAGGTTGTCAAGAATACAACCTCTGACTACAAGCCAAAACTGGAAAAGGTTGTGAATGCAGAAGAGATTAAATTTTTCCAGGACCTTATTCGCAGGATTCCGATTCCGGATAATGTTTTGCAATATGCAGTGACACTTGCATCGAAGTCGCGCCCTTCTACTGCATCTGCAACGAAGGATGTGAATTCGTATTTATCGTGGGGCGCAGGTCCCCGTGCATCACAATACCTGGTCGTTGGTGCGAAATGTCACGCAGCGCTAAACGGTAAATTCTCTCCCGACATCGAAGACGTGAAGGCAGTTGCTATGCCCATTCTTCGTCACCGTCTCGTGCGTAACTATCGTGCGGAGGCTGATGGTGTTACCATCGAGCGAATTGTAGGAGATCTCGTTGGCTAAGATTAATTTTACAATTAACAGCCATCTCAAAAATGCTACATTACTAATTTCTCACAAATTCCCTTCTGCATAACAACCATGGATTTAACCTAAGTTATAGATCGATTGTTCTTGATTTCTGATTATTTTTCGGCCAGTTCCAAATTCTCTAAACCGGTTTTAAGTTTCATCGTTCCAAAATTTACAACAACAATATCCTTTCTGATTTCTTCGACAGTACCGATTTGTTTTCCTTTGAGCATTCTAACTTTAGTTCCGACAAAAATTTCTTTCCGGAGTTTTTCTAATAGTGCTAATTTTCTGGCAGCGACTTTTTGAGGAGTATTCTCAGCTAAGCGTTTTTTCTTTTCTGCAGTCATGCTTCCAACGAATTTTTTGATGATCGCTTTTTTATCCTTATTCTTTTCCCATTCTTCCGATAGCGATTTAAATTTTCGTCCCATATCGGCAAGTTTAACAAGTTCTTCTCGTCTTGCTTTCTCATTCTCCATCTTATCCGAGAGTTTTTTCGAAAGCTCTTCGAATCGTCCACCTGCTTCGGTGGTTTCTTTTTGTCTTGCCTTCAGTTCGCGCAGCTCTTCTTCGATTTTACTTTTTTGCTGATGAAGTGTCGAGAGCATGTTATTCAGGTTCAGTTTTTCTTTCTGTACTTTTTTTCTCGCACGGTTAATTACATGAATTGGTAGCCCGATCTTTTCTGCAACTTCAAATGTGTATGAGCTACCAGGTTGTCCTATAACTAAAAGATATTTCGGCTGGAGTGTTGATGGATCGAATAACATTGATCCATTGATGACGCCCTCGAGCTGATCCGCGAGCAATTTTATGTTTGTGTAGTGTGTTGTAAAAATACCGAATGCTTTTCTCTTACTAAGTTCCTCTAGTACAACCTCGGCTATTGCTCCTCCCAGTTCAGGATCTGTTCCCGTGCCGAATTCGTCGATGAGAATCAACGTACGATTGTTTGCGGTTTCCATAAATGCTTTCATGCTAAGGAGCCGCGAACTATAGGTGCTAAGTGCATTTTGAATCGACTGACTATCTCCGATGTCGGCAAGAAAGTTATTGAAGAAACACATGTGGGATTTGTCGGAGGCAGAGACGAGCAAGCCACTCTGCAGCATCAGCTGGAGCAGTCCGACTGTTTTTAGTGTGATCGATTTTCCACCTGCATTCGGTCCGCTGATGATTAAGATTCTTTTTTCCTGGTTGAGGTTAATATTCAACGGAACTACCTTTATATTCTGAGCCTTGTTTTTCAGAAACAACAATGGATGTCGTGCATCATAAAGTTGCACCGTACTATTTTTATCGATCTGTGGAAGTGCTGCATCGATGTCGACGGCAAACATCGCTTTTGCTCGTATAAAATCGAGCTGACTCAAAAAAGAATGATAAAGGGAAATTAATACGGAATGATTTCTCAATTCATCGGTCAATTCGCGCAGCAGCCTCCTGATTTCATTTTTCTCATCCAGGTCGAGTTCGGCAATTTCGTTGTTTAAGTTTACTAATTCTTCGGGCTCGATAAATGTTGTCTTGCCACTCTCGCTTTTGCCATGAATCAACCCGCGTATGTCTCGCTTGAATTCAGAAGGCACTGAAAGCACGCGCCTGTTATTATAAAAATTTTCCTCGTTCTCCCTCAGCCATCCTTTTTTCTTCAGGTCCTGGATATAGTTTCGAAATTTCCTGTCGGCTTCCCTTCGTTTCGAAGCAAGCTGCGAACGTATATCTTTCAGCAAAGGAGAAGCATTGTCTTTGACCTGCGAATGAGCATCGATAATCGCATCAATTTTGTCGATGATTACATTCGTTATGATAAGTCCTCTCGTTAACCTGATGAGATTGGGGAAAGATAATTCTCTTTCTTTAAAAAATTTCAAAATGTGATTAACGATGTGTGATGCAGAACGAATAAGACTAAACTGATTTTCGTTTAATACAGACCCTGGTTTTTTCAGCAGTTGTGATTCATTTTCAAAATCATCAAACTGGAAATCCGGAAATTGCCCGTGTAAAATCGTCTGGTAAAATTCGTCGGTTTGCTTTAGGTTAACAAGTAATTCATCGCGGTTTGAAATGGGCCTTAGTGTTTCTGCCTTTTGCCTCGACGAATTGCAACGGCAATAGAAAACAATCTTCTCACAGATCTTATGAAATTCAAATAATGAAAGAGTGTCTTCGCCTTGGATGTTCACCTGGAAATATAGGTTTGGTATTGTCAGGCAAAAATAAGTTTAATTCCAACGAATTAATGAATCTAAAAACAAGTGATATAATGTTCTTCACTAACACCCTTCGACTACGCTCAGGGTTTGATGTCTTGCTAAAATAAGGCTTCGACTCCGCTCAGCCGAGGACTGTTCCGGGCTAAAGCCCATTGGCACCTAAAGATTGTAACTCCGCCTTAAAAGGCGGAGTTATAGCTAGCGCTAAGCTCGTATAAATAATGTGGATCATCGTGAGATCTAAAGATCGGACAATTACTATTCGACTAACTAAAATTGCCCCGACCATTAGATCAGGATATATATAGAAGCCATCTCAAAAATAATTTAGTACATTTTTAATAACTCAATTAACATTTCAGTCATTCAGGAACCTTGTGAACTATAAAAAAACAATATTTTTGAGATAGCTTCTAATAAATTAAAAGAGCGTTAGCCAAAATAAAAAGAGAATCTTTCGATTCTCTTTTTTAAGGTATTTAGGATAAGATTTTAGTAATTGTCTAATGACTAAAATCTAACGACTAAGATTAAGACTATTGCCTGATAAACCTCTTACTTACCGGTTGTCCATCAACAATAATTTCAATCGAATAAATTCCTATTGGAATATTTTGAATAGGTATTGTCCCATTTTCAAGTTGACCGATCTCAATAATTCTTCCCATCAGGTTAATGATCCTGTATTGAGAATGATTCATATCGTCAGAAATGTTTAATACATCACCCGTAACAGGATTTGGAAATACACTGAAGGATGGAACTCTCTCCAAAGCAATCGTATTGTTATTCCCATTTGTACTTATGCTCGTACCGATTACAACCGTGTAATCTTCTACCTGGCCGTACTGGAAGGTCTCGCAGGACGTCGGAATACCGTTATACTTTAGCGAAACTCTCATTCGTGTACTTCCGAGAGATGCAGTTGCAGGGATCGTGACAGATCCGCTGACAGGTGTTGTAGTCGTCGCTGCCCTGGTGAAAATCTGCTCGCCTGCATCTACAAAATCACCGTCCTGGTTGTAATCGATCCACGCTGAATATCCTTCAGGATAAACTGTACCGGTCCATGTCGGTGTAATCGTGAGTGTATAAGCACTGCCTCTAATCACATTCGTTGAGATGGCAGTGAAATTTGTATAACCTGTTCCACCTGTAGAGGCATTGTTAATCGTACCAAACTGAACACGTCCAATCAATTCATCGGTTACAATATTTCCCTGCGATGCACAATATGTTGGAGTGTTTGCCAGCGTCGTTACATTCACAACATTACTCGAAGCAGAATTATTACCAGCGGCATCTTTCGCTTTTACTGAAAATGTATAAACAGTTGATGGTGTCAATCCAGTCACTGCATAAGTAGTTGTCGTAACAGTTGCTTTCAATGTAGCGCCCTGGTAAACATCGTAACCGGGAACACCGACATTATCGGTAGATGCAGTCCAGCTTAAGTTTGTAGAAGTTGATGTTGTTCCTGATGCAGTAAGATTTGTCGGAGCAGTCGGTGCCTGTGTATCAGGAGCAGCTGCCTGGATGTTCAGCGTATAGTCTTCCACTTCACCATATGAGAAAGTTTCGCACGAAGTCGGGATGGCATTGTATTTCATCGACACTCTCATTCGTGTGCTTCCCTGACTGGCAGTTGCAGGAATTGTGAAAGAACCACTAATCGGCGTTGCAGTCGTTGCCGTTCTCGTATAAACCTGTTCTCCGGCATCAACAAAATCTCCGTCATTGTTATAATCCACCCAGACACTGTATCCTTCGTTGTAAACGGTCGAAGTCCATGAAGGTGTAATCGTAATTGTATAAGCACTTCCGATAGTAACGTTAGTTGATAAAGCAGTAAAGTCGGAATAACCATTTCCACCAGAAGAAGGATTATTTATTGTTCCAATCTGAACACGACCAATCTGTTCGTCGGCAATGCTGTTTCCTTTAGAAGCACAATAGGTAACGCCACCTGCAAGTGTTGTTACGTTTACTACATTGCTCGATGCAGAAATATTTCCTGCCGCATCTTTTGCTTTTACTGAAAAACTATAGGCAGTCGATGGAGTCAGTCCGGTAACGGCATAATTGGTTGTTGTGACGGTTGCCCTGAGTGATGCTCCCTGGTAAACATCGTAGCCCGTCACGCCGACGTTATCAGTCGATGCTGTCCAGGAAAGGTTCGTTGTAGTTGATGTTGTTCCCGAAGCAGCGAGATTGGTCGGCGCTGTTGGAGCCTGCGTGTCGGAACTACCTGTTGTGATACTAAAATTAGTATTTGATATGTCGAAGAAGATATGGTTAGAACCCTTGACCATGATCCTGTTTTGTGTTCCCTGGTTATTAGGAACTGTAATTGATTGTGTGCCATCATTCGGAGTAGCCGCTGCAAGAATTATCGGATATGTATTTCCACCATCTGTAGACAGTAAGATGTCTACATTTGCAGCATTCACACCGTTAGCAGTTGTACCTGCAACATTCCAGGTCACGGTCTGTGCGGAGTTTGCAGGCCAGGAGACAGCTGTGTTCGGAGCAGTCACAGAGAATGGTCCGGCAGTAGCGTTTACAGTGATGACAGCATCGTCGCTGTTATTGGCCGGACCACCCGCACGATTATCACGAACCGTAAATCGAAAATTTAAAGTGCGTGCAACATTTGGTACGGCTTCCCATGTCCATGATGTTGCTCCCGTTTTAATTGTCGACAGCTGTGGAAAATATCTTGTCGGGCTTGAAGATGGAAGGAACGATTTGAAAGCAGGCCCACTCGTGGCATTTACACTTGGAAAAGTTGTTGAAGACGTTCCCGAATTCATCTGCTCCCAGCAATAATTTAATGCATCGCCGTTGGCATCTGTTGCGCTTCCGGTGAGCATGAATGGTGTTCCCTTTGGAATTGTATAATCAGCACCGGCATTTGCGGTTGGAACAGAATTACCCGTTGCCGTATTCGTCTGACAGGTTGTTGTCTTAATGTAATTTGTTACCTGCTGAATACTTTGAGCATGAAAGAAGGCATCGCTATGTGCCTGTACATCGGTTGAACCTGTAATACCTGCATAACCCATGATTGTATTTCCGCTACCAGGTTCCATTTGAGCACCAGTTCCTTCATTCTGAAAAGTAAAGGTATGATTGGCTCCGAATTGATGTCCCATTTCATGTGCGACATAATCGATATCGAAGTTGTCGCCCTGTGGAATTGCATCTGCAGGTGAGGTGAAGCCACTTCCTTTGCCGAGTGGAACACTTGCTGTCGGATTCTTGCAGACACAACCGATACAGCCTGCATTCCCACCGCCACCAGATGCACCAAACAAATGACCGATGTCGTAGCCTGCATTTCCGATGACGTTTGTAAGAGTTGTCTGAAGTTCCTGGTTCCACGCACCACCCGCACCAGTCGATGCTGCTGAATACGGATCTGTTGACGCGCTGGTATAGATCACAAGATCGTTGTTCGCAATAAGATTCATGTGCACACCGAAGTCGATTTCAAAAACTCCATTGACACGAGTCATACTATTATTTATAGCTGCTAATGCGAGTGCTTTTGTTCCACCGAAGTATGCGGTGTATTCGCCAGTAACTGAAACGGCAAGCCTGTAAGTTCGAAGTGTTCCATCGTCAGCATTCGGACGAAGCATTAAAGATGAATGTGTCGTAGTCGTGCCATTTACAAGTGTGCATTCAAAATGATTAAGAGATTTTAATTTATCGGCTCGTACATAAACTGCATAGTATAAACCGTCAGTTGTATAGGGTTCTATGATCAGTGTTGATTTATCGGGACTCACGGTCATTGTCTGGAGTCCGAGAGGAGAAAGGCTGAAATAAATTAAAGCACCGGGCTCGTCAGAAGATTTTCCAACATAAGAACAGATCTCCGGATACCTTGACTGCAAGGCTGGCTCCATGATTGAATTTTTCCAGACATTGAAACGAGTGAAATCTCCTTTCGCATTAGGAAAATAAACAATAGCAGGTTGAGCACTTTTATTGTCTCTTGCAGGAGCATTCGATAAAGCATTTCTCAGAAGATTGGTGTTCAAGAGAAACAGCTGATATTTTACCAACTCTTTTTTGTTATCGATTACTACAGAATGTCCGCTCGAACTTGCAGGAGTCCAATATGCAACACCTTGTGAAAAAGCTGTGCTCATAGTAAGCAACAGATAGAACAATGGTACTAGTTTTTTCATGTGTATGTTTTTAGAGTTATCATTATAAATAGGTTAATGTAAATATATCAGATTTAACAACTGCTGGATAAATTCATGGAAATTGTTGAAAACAATCCGGTTTTGTTAAGCAATTATTATTTTTTTCTTAAAATTTTAGAATTTTACATGATTTTATTAATTATTCACCCCAACTTTTCCATCGATCACAAAATGATTGACTTTTAATTTTAACGAAGTTTTTATTTTCACTTAAGCTTAACAACTCTTTTAATTATGAAAACAAATTCCCGGCCCATAAAAACCTCTCGATAAACCCTCGGCTTCCGGAAGAATCATTCTACAAATCATTTTACGCAACTCACCGGCATTTCAAAAAAATGCCGGTGTTTTTTTTCTCATACTTTAGTAGTAATTCAGTCCAAAATTTTTTATAGCGATTGTGTTAATATCGCTATATTGTAAACGATTCCCCGCATTGGTAATGGGCCTCACACAGCCTTTCCAAAATCAAATCCACAACAAAACACAATACTCAAATGATTTACAATTACCTTATTATGCTTTTTCGCAAGAGATATAATTTTAAGAAAATAATTTGCTTTATTTTTTGCTTAGGTTCTTTTTCCGTCGCAGGACAGTCAACTTCTAATTATCAGTTTACAACCGGAACAACAGGTTCACTTCAACTCGATAAAGATGGTAATGCAATTGACATGTCTACTGGAACAACCCAACTCATAGGTCCAAATTTGACAAACGTTGTTTCAATTATTCAAAATATTGGATTTACTTTTTATTATATGGGTCTTCCATACACGCAATTTTCAACTAATGTAAGTGGACAGGTTCAATTAGGTTCATTAATTAGTGGCAACTCGCAATCTTATACTTCTTTACCGAAATTAATTTTAAATAACCTGGCATGTAAAACGAGTGCAACAGGCAAGGTGCATTTCAAAACACAAGGAGTATCTCCAAGTTCAGTTTTAATAATAGAGTGGCTTAATCTCATTTTACCTGCGACAGGTACTGCTAATACATTGCCTTCTACAATTCAACTTCGTATATATGAAAATGGGGACGGCATAGAATACATCTATGGTCAGATGTCAAACACCAGTATTTCGTCCGTTACCACTAATATCGGATTTAATCATGGTACATCAACAGGAAAAATTGGTCAGGTTACAAACATTACTACTGTTCCTGCATACAATTCCACACTTACATCTGTTTCTTCGTCATCGTTTACTGCTAATTCAGTAATGACGAATTTAAACAGTGCATCAGATGGATCTCGCAGATATTTTCAGTTTGCACCACCGGCTTTAATTGCTCCCACCAATCTTCAGTTTACAAACATTGGGATAACAACTATGACATTAAATTGGGATGATAATTCACTAAATGAAATAGGATATCAGATTTACAGATCGACCGATAATGTAAACTTCAACCTTGTAACAACAACAGCAGCCAATGCAATTTCATCAGTGCAAAATGGACTTTCGTCATTTACAACTTACTATTGGAGAGTTGCGACTCTGACTGAAGGAGGAATATCGTCATTCGCTTCGTCATCTGATAAGACTTTAGCCTGTTCATTAAGCGGAACAAAAACAATTCCCGGTGATTATCCTTCAATCACTGCTGCAGTCGCAGCATTGCAAATGTTTGGATTGAGTGGACCTGTGATATTAGAATTACAGCCGGGATATACAGCATCTACAGAGACATTTCCTATCACTCTGAATGCTCCAACTTGCATGAGTGCAATTAATAATGTTACAATCCGCCCGGCATTAGGTGCGAATGTTTCTATTTCAAGTATAAACACTACGAGTACATTGGATATTTCCGGTGGTTCCAACTGGATAATCGACGGGAGAGAAGGAGGAATCGGTAATTCATCACTTACGATTTCAAATACCAGCGGATTTGGGACAAGTGCAGCTGTTAGAATTATAAATAACTCTGATAATAATGTATTAAAGTATGTTACATTAATTGGAACAGGTGGTTCGACAAGTAATGGCGTTATTAATTTTAATACTAATTCGGATAATAATTTAATAGATCATTGCAACATCGATGGAAATGCAGGTACAGTTGCATCACCGACTTCTAATGTTTGTACAGTGGGAATCAATGGTGGAAATTCTAACATAAACAATACTATATCCAATTGTAACATTTATAATAATTTTTCAGCGAATGTTTCTTTTTGTCAAGGCATTATTTTAAGTACGGGTTCGAGTGGATGGGTGATTACCGGAAACAGTTTTTACCAGACAGCATTACGTTATACAAATGGTGTAGCATGCGAGATTCAGGGAATTGTACTTAATAGTGTAACGGGAACCTGCACTATAACAAATAACTTTTTTGGCAGTACTGCTCCACAATGTGGTTTTACTGCAATGGCCTTAAATGGAAATATTTCTTTTGCAGGAATAAAAGGAAATTCTTCTAATGCAAGTGTGCAGGGAAACACAATATCAAAAATTACAATTTCAAATTTGTCCAGTTCTACAAGTAATATTAATATCTTCTATGGGATTTATTTTAATTCAGGATCTGTAAATATTGGAAATCTACAGGGAAATTATATCGGTAATACAAATGCTGATGGTTTAATAAATCTTCAGGGAATAAATCTTACTACGACTTATGGTATTTATGCAGGGATCACATCAGGAATCATTTCAAACAATTTAGTTTCTTCATTTATACTCAATGGAGGATTGAACAACACCACCATGAATTTTTATGGTGTTTATGCTAGTCCGGCAGCTTCCACCACAATCGAAAATAATTTTGTCGGTGGTTACGGAGATTATAACGGAATAATTCAGTATAGTAATTCAATTGGAAATAACTTTCAAAGCCTCTATGGAATTTTTTCAACCAGTACGGTAACGTTACGTAATAATACTGTATCGCATTTGTACAATCATGCGAAACCTGCATCATTTGCCAGTGGATATTCGGTTGTTGGTATAAGTGTAAACAATTCTTTGGTTTGTTCAAACAATATCATCCATGATTTATATTCTGAAATCAGTTACACAGGAAGTTACGGTTTATCTTTAATCGGACTTCAGTGTTTTGCCAATGGAGGTGAGGTCAGAGGAAATTCTATCTATTCATTATATAATACAAACCCTACAACTAATGCAGGTGTTGTGGGAATGTATTACGAGGGAAAGAATAACTATGAAGCGGCTGACAGAAATTTAATTCATAGTCTCGTTAGCAATTCTCCTAGTACAGGTGTGACAGGAATTTGGATGAAAGGAACAGCTTCCGCACTCTACAACAATATGATTCGTTTAGGATTCGATACTTTGGGTAATTCTGTATCCGATGTTGGTGGTATAAATGGAATACTTCTGGATCCCTCAAATACTTTTGCCAAGGTGTTTCATAATACTATTTATATAGGTGGAAATACATATATTAGTGGTGGCTCTTCTGCTTTATTGAGTAATCCGCCTCCAAGTTCACAGGGCCGCATTATTGAAAATAATATTTTCTACAATGAAAGATCATACACCGGTAATTCATTCTCCGGAAGTCATACCGGTGTTTACTATGGAGTTGCATTTTTAAATCAGACTGGTTTAACCCTTGACTATAATACTTATTACACACCGGGAAATGGAGGAAATGTCGGCCAATATCTTTCGACAGTCTATCCAAATCTTTCAAGCTGGCAGACTGCTACCGGAAAAGATCTTCACAGTAATTATGGATTGCCTTGTCTTAAAAATCCTACAAGTGGATTTCCCGATTTGCATCTGGATTTTTGTTTCGGTTTACCCAATCCTACAGATGGTACAGGAATTTCTGTCTTCGAAGTTCCAGTTGATTACGATGGAGAAACACGTGCAGGTCTTACACCAGTAGATAAAGGTGCAGATGCAGCAACACTTGTTACGTCGTTCACATTGGGAAATTATCCTGACATGACAATCGCTTCCGGACAGAATACAGTTGTTGTTCCAACAGCTGCACCAACCGGAGGAGTCCTGAAACTTTATGTCGGTACAAACCAATATTTCGAAGGAACAATTACTGCCGATGCAGTTACCGGTAATGTAAGAATCACCAATGCTCAACCAGCCGGTGACTATATTGTAACTGTCAGCACTGGTTTAGTTACAAAAACATTTACGCTACATGTGTTGAAGCCGAATTGCAGTACAGCAGCATTCAATACCATCAATGCAAATTTTTCATTGCCATCTTCAACTAAATTGTTTGAAGTGGGTGATTTTAATAAAGATGGATTCCAGGATGTAGTACTTACAGTTTCAGGCACCGATTCTGCTGCATTACTTCTTGGTGATGGCTCAGGAAATTTTGTTTCCTCGACTGTAATTAATTTGGATAATAATGCATTTACAATTAGCAGAAATGGATTAGATGCAGCGGATTTCAACCAGGATGGTAATTTAGATTTTGCGGTAGCAGGGATAGGCACTCATAAAATATATTTAAAATTCGGAGATGGTAATGGTAATTTCCCGCAGACTAAAACAATATTAGTTCCTGTAAATTCATTTTTCTTTAAGGTAGACGATTTAAATAACGATTTAATACCGGATATAATTTATGGTGAAAGCCCCTCTCAAAATAATGCCAGAATTTTGCTTGGAGATGGAACAGGTAATTTTTTAAATAATGGTACGGTAAGTTTTTCAACAAATCTTTACAATGTAGAAACTGCTGATTTAAACAATGATGGTAAGAAGGATCTAATAGGAAATTTTTTGAACTCCTCAACAATGGAATATAAGGTCGGTAATGGTCTTGGCAGCTTTTCCGGTGGTGGTACAATAAGTACCGCATTTGGACAAACGATATTTTATACAACCGGTGACTTTAATAAAGATTCTAAAATTGATTTAGCCATCATGGATTTCAACAGTAAGATAGCCATAAAATTAGGCGATGGTACTGGTAATTTTATTGATAAGCCTTTATTAAATTTTACTGGTTTCGCGAATGAAATTAAATCAGGTGATTTTAATGGCGATGGCAATCCTGACCTTGTAGTTTCAGGGGGTAATGGATTATTAATTTATACAGGTGATGGCCTTGGAGGATTTTCTGCATCGACATTATTCGAAGAGGATAGTTCTGCAACATTAACGCTGAAGATTGCTGATCTTAATAATGATTCACTTTTAGATATTGTTGCATCCACTGTGAACCGGCCACTTCTAATTAATTTAGGTATAGAAAAAAAATTAAAAGTTTATGGTCAGACGACAGAGATTACAAACGGTAGCAATGTTATATCGACTTTAAATAACACTGACTTTGGTAATGTTCCCGTTTCCGGATTTGCATTAAAACAATTTGATATAAAAAATTACGGAGCCGGACAGCTTTCTATCAGTTCGGTTTCTGTTTCCGGTTTAAATGCTTCAGAATTTTCAATACCTGGTTTGATTTTGCCTTATTCGATTCCTGGAGGAAATGCTTTGAGTATTGGTGTTAAATTATCACCACTTTCAGCCGGAACAAAGTCTGCGAAAATCACTATTCAATTCACTGGTTGTACACCAGGTACATTTACATTTGATATTGGTGGGAATGCGGGTACTCCTGCTCTTGGAGATTATTTCAACACCACTCTTGTGACGAATTCACAACAACACATTACACCTTCTGCTGCTCCACAATTTTCACCTGTAATTAGTTTATTTACAACTCCACATTTTGACGGTAATATTTCCATCGATGCAGTTACAGGCATGATTTATATTTCCAATGCCAGGCATACAGGAAATTATGTTGTAAAAGTTCAATCCGGAACTATTATAAAAACTTTTAATATCTCTGTTACGAATCCGAATTGTAACCAGGTTATTTATTCTCTTGAACCATATATTCAATCGAATACTTCTCCATATTTGAATGCAATCGGAGATTTTAATCAGGATGGATTTCAGGATATGGCTGTCACCTCAAATTTTCAAGCGGAAGTAGCTATTCTTTTAAACAATCATTTAGGAACGCTTGTGAATCATATAAAAATACCCATTGCTTCAAACATGGGTGATATTCTAGTTGGAGACTTCAACAGCGATGGAATTGAAGATTTACTTGCAACCTGTCCGGCAAATAATAGTGTAGCTGTTTTAATTGGTAATGGTATTGGGGAATTCATTGCAAATAATTCAGTACCGACGGGTCAATTACCTAAATCAGTTGCACTCGGAGATTTTAATGCCGATGGAATAGATGATTTCGTTACTTCAAATTATAATAGTAATTCTGCTTCGGTTCGATATGGAAATGGTAATGGTGGCTTCTTTGGTAACCTTGAAATTACTGTTGGAACTAATCCATATAAAGTTATAGTAAGCGATTTTAACGGAGACGGTAAAGATGATTTTGCTGTTTCGAATTATAATTCATCAACTGTTTCTGTGGAATTAAACAATGGTGCAGGAGGATTTACATCGGCAACTTCTTTTTCAACACCTGGCAATCCTGATGGGATCACTGCAGGAGATTTTAACCACGATGGTAAAGTAGATCTTGCAGTAATAAATCACAATACTTCGTATACAATTTCAGTCAAATTAGGAAACGGCGTAGGTGGTTTTACGGGTAGTTTAGAATTGCCAACGCTCTCTTCTAATGCTTCACAACTTAGCGCGGGTGACTTAAATGGCGATGGCTTTATTGATATTATTGGAGGAGTGGGAAATGACACAACAATTGCAATCTATTTATCCAAAGGTAATGGAAGCTTTAACAGTCAGGTTAATGTTTCTGCTGACAATGCACCAACATACGATGCCGTGCATGGATTTGCGATTGGAGACATAAATTATGACAGCATACCGGATATTGTAAGTTGCAGCAATTATATACATGTTCTTAAGGGAGAAATTCATGGAGTACGAGTTTCTGCGAATGCAAATCCAATAACAAATGGAGGCATAATTACTTCTACAAATAATAATACAGATTTCGGACTTGTACCAACAGCTTACTCAACATCACGTTCATTTACCATTCAGAACGATGGTGCAGCGCCTCTTACGATTAACAGTTTTTCTTTTACTGGATCGAATGTTTCGGATTTTACGGCATCCGGATTCACATTACCTTATACAATACCAGGTCAGTCATCTGCAGCGTTTAGCGTGAACTGTAATGCTTCGACTACCGGAGTGAAAACTGCAACTGTACATGTAAATTACAATGAATGTGGAAATTTGGATTATAACTTTGCAGTACAGTCTACAGTTGCTACTCCTGTTTTAGGTGCATATTCTACCCAGTCTGTAGTTTCAGGTGGAGATTCGATTGCTGCACCTTCAGCTGCGCCGGTTAATGTGACCGAGTTGTATGTATCAACAAATCCTGCTTTTGATGGCATATTAAATGTGGACCCGTTAACAGGAATTGTCAGAATTACAAATGCAAAACATGCCGGTAATTATGTTGTAAGTGTTAGAGCCGGTAATGTCGTTCAGTCGTTTTCTTTAAGTGTATTAAAACCTGAATGCGGAGGTACAAACTTTTCTACTACATCCATTTCAAAGCCATCACATTACCAGCCATATTATCCAACAGTGGGTGATTTCAATAATGATGGAAAGCAGGATTATCTTATAGTGGAAAATGTTTATCCTGCAAAAATTGAAATCAATCTGGGAAATGGAACAGGAACCTTCGTTGTTTCGGATAACGTCATTGTACCAGATGGTGTTGTCTCTCCCAGAATAGCAGATTTCAATGGTGATGGTAACCAGGATATTGTTTATACAAATCCATCCTTAAATAAAGTTGGAATATTGTTAGGCGATGGTCAGGGACATTTTGCAGGAAATTATTTAAATCAGGTTGGGTTTGTACCATATCTAATTGAAACGTCTGATTTCAATGATGATGGTAAAGTAGATATTGCAGTAACTAATTTAAATTCCAATTCAGTATCAATCCGTTTAGGTGATGGTAATGGATCATTTTACGGATCAAATGAGTTGACGGGAATCACGCAGCCATCAGCAATTGGTTCCGGTGATTTTAACAATGATGGAAAAGCAGATCTTTTAGTTGGAAGTAGAGTTGACGGTCGGGTTTATATTTTTATTGGAACGGGTAATGGAACTTTCTTAGCTCCAACATCGATTGTAATCGCAAGCCCTTCTGATTTTGAAGTCGGAGATTTTAACAACGACAGCAAATTGGATTTTATCTGTTCGAATAATAACGTTGTTACACTCGAACTCGGAAATGGTCTTGGTGGATTTTCACTCGGTTCAAATACTACCGTCACATTTTATTCTGATATAGTAAGAACAGGTGATTTTAATGGCGATGGAAATCTTGATTTTCTATCAGCAATTACTACAAGCATCACAAACATTGTTACAATTCGTTTCGGAACGGGTACGGGATCATTTACTGGAAGTAGCGATATATCATTACCGCACTTAAGTTTGGGACTTGCAATAGGTGATTTCAATGGAGATCGTTTCGAAGACTTTATTGCGAGTGGTTATCCTTCCAGCAATTATTCATATGAAGTATCTGTTCATTTGGGTTCGGGTACAGAAATAGATTTGACGGGTAATACTCAAAACATCATCGACGGAAGCGTTTCGGTTTCCGCATCTAACAATACAAATTTTGGCAACCAGGCTATTAATACTTCATCTGTAAAGAGTTTTGTGATTGATAATAATGGCTCTCAACCTTTAATCATTTCGGGAATCAATATAACGGGAGCAAATCCGTCTGACTTTTCAGTTTCGGGAATTTCATTTCCACTTACAATCCCAGTAAATGGTTTTGCATTATTCAACCTGACTTTTTTGCCAACTGTAACTGCTATTCGAAATGCAACCATTCATATCAACAACAACGATTGCAATGAAAGCGATTTCGACTTTGCTGTTCGTGGAACAGGAACATGTGTTATTCCGGTATTTACATCTTGTCCAACGACCCAAACTGTTACGCCAATATCCGGGCAATGTCGCGTAGCTGTAACTTATAATGCAGCAGCAGATGGTAATCCATCTCCAACTTTAAGTTATACTTTTACAGGAGCAACTAGCGGTACCGGAACAGGTACAGGTAGTGGTGCCTTATTTAATCTTGGAACATCACATGTTACTATAACGGCTACAAATTGTTCTTCGATAACCTGTTCATTCGATGTTATTGTAACCGGTACAATAAACGATGGAAATGGATGCACCATCGATGCGTGTAATTCAACTTCCGGGTTAATAACGCACACGCCTGTAAACATTAATGATAACAACGCCTGTACGGATGATGCCTGCGAATCAGCTTCAGGAAATATCACTCATACACCAGTTAACGTCGATGATAATAATGCATGTACCGCTGATGCATGTAATACGCAAACAGGTCAAATTACTCATACAACTTTAAACACGAATGATAATAATGCATGCACAACAGATGGCTGCGATTCAAACACAGGTGTCTTCCACAATCCTGTTACAATAGACGATGGCAATGCATGTACGATGGATGGTTGTAACACAACAACAGGAATTTTCCATAATCCGGTTAACACGAATGATAATAATGCATGCACAACAGATGGCTGCGATTCAAGCACAGGTATCTTTCATAATCCAGTTACAACAGACGATGGCAATGCATGTACGACGGATGGCTGCATCACATCGACAGGAGTCTTCCACAATCCGGTAAATACAAACGATAACAATGCATGTACAACCGATGGCTGCGATTCCAATACAGGTGTCTTCCACAATGCAGTTGAAACAGACGATCACAATGCATGTACGGATGATGGTTGCAATACTTTAACAGGAGTCTTTCACAATGCCATTTCAACGGACGATCACAATGCTTGTACGACCGATGGCTGCAACACGACTACAGGTGCGTTCCACGATCCGGTGAGTGTCGATGATGGTAATGCCTGTACGACAGACGGCTGCGATTCGAATACGGGAATTTACCATACACCTGTTGATCCCGATGATGGCAATGCCTGTACAACGGACTACTGCGATTCCATGGTTGGAGTTCAAAACAACATCATCGAATACGATGACAACAATGCATGTACCTTAGATGGATGTGATACGGTAACGGGCATCTATCATCATCCGATCGATCCGGATGATCACAATGCATGTACGACGGATGGCTGCGATACGGCAACAGGAGTTTATCACAACGATGTGGACATCGACGATCACAATGCCTGTACGATCGATGGCTGCGATTCACAAAACGGAATTTTTCACATTGCTGTTTTCATCGACGATGGTAATGCCTGTACGATCGATGCATGTAATACAGAAACAGGAGAGATCACTCACATGGATGATTCACCAACGGTTAGCATCACGATCGATCCAATCAAATGTTACGGCGAAACCGGCTGCGTGACGGTAACCGCCACAGGAGGAACGCCACCATATTTTGGCCTTGATACTTATTGCGGATATTCAGCCGGAACGTATTACCTGGATGTATCCGATTCGAAAGGATGCATGATTACCAAAGAAGTTACATTCGAAGAACCGCCAAAATTTAATGTATCCATTTCATCGACGCCTGCGACTTGTGCTGGTAACGATGGAACAGCATCGGTCGATGCATCAGGTGGAGTAGCACCATACAGTTACCTCTGGTCACCGGGAGGAGAAATCACTTCAGGCATTTCCGATCTTTCCCAGGGAGATTACACCTGTACAGCAACTGATAACAAAGGATGTGAAGTAACTTTAACTACGACAGTGAGTGGCGGAGCGGGATTTCCTGATTCACCGGGAGCAATCCAGGGAGCTGCAGGTGCATGCCGCAAAGAATCGGGACTTATCTATTGCATCTCACCGGTTGCAAATGCAGACTATTATGAATGGACGATTCCATCAGGGGTAACCATCAACGGACAATCAAACGGTCCGTGTATCACTCTTACGTTCACATCCAAATTCAAAGGCGGATTTGTTTGCGTGAAGGCGCATAATGCATGCGGCGCGAGTCAGTCGTCATGCATGAACATTACCTACCTGACTAAGAAACCAAATACACCGGGATCGATCACCGGTCCTGCAACCATTTGTCCGAATGCAACAGCAACCTACACAACGCCACTAATATTAAATGCAACATCTTACCAATGGACAGCGAATGGAGGAGTAGTCATCATCAGTGGACAAGGAACAAATACGATCACTGTTCGAACACCATCGAATTATGTAAAAACAGACATAAAAGTTAAAGCAACAAACTGCAAAGGAGCAAGCGGGCAACGCACGAGAAAAATTACAAAGTCAACAACGTGCAAAACAGCAGCCCAACAATCAACCTTCAACAACCAACAACCAACAACCAACCTCCAGGTTTTCCCAAACCCGGCAACCAATTTTATAACAGTAAGCTTCGAGTCAACACGACCACAAGATGTAGATTTACTACTTATAGATCTATTGGGGAATATTATTCAGGGAAGAAAGATAAATGCAATAGAAGGAAAAAATTCATTGCTGATGGATTTATCAGACGTAAGCAAGGGCATTTATACAATTACATTGATAGATAAAGATAAAACCACCACTGTATTGAAATTAATATTGAACTAGAAATTTAATTAGCAACACACATGTATCATTTTTCTTTCAGTTTAATTTCCGTCAATCGGAATTTAAACAGTATAATTTTTTGTGTTATACTTTCCTTTATTTCATTCTCATCAAAAGGACAATCGGTTTCTAATTACCAGTTTGTGACAAATACAACAGGCTCACTTCAGGCTGATAAGAACGGAAATCCTATCGACATGTCGACGGGAACTACCCAGCTCTACGGTTCGAATGTTACATCGTACTCCGCAATAGTTCAGAATATGTTTACTTTTTATTTTATGGGGACTGCTTACACACAATTCAGTGTAAGTCCAGACGGACAACTTCGATTTGGCCCTAATCCTATTACTGGCAACGTTCAAACACCTGTTCTTGGAAACGAGTATTTGTTTTTGATTAGTTCGGATAATAGTACTGGTCCTTCCGGAAAAGTACATTATAAAATTCAAAACTCTTCACCAAATTCAGTATTAATAGTTGAATGGAATAACCTTGTGTTGCCTACATCGGGATTAAGCAGTTCAAACTATTCTACTTTTCAATTGAGGCTTTATGAAAGTTCTGGTATAATCGAATATGTCTATGGAACTATGTATAACAGATCTTCTTCATCATTACCAATTAGCATAGGTTTTTCTACAAGTAATGAAGTGGGTAAAATCGGCCAGGTGACATCGATTACATCTACACCAGCGTATTCTTCCAATTCGGCTAGCATAATAAATACTTCTTTTACTGCTAATTCGTTAATGACAAATTTAAATAGTGCTGCAAATGGAAGCAGGAGAGTTTTTCAATTTACTCCAGCCATCCCTAATGCACCAAGCAATATTGTTGCAAATTCAATTACGCCATTCTCGATGAATTTATTATGGACGGATAATTCAACAAACGAACTTGGATTTTATTTATACCGATCTACAAATGGCGTTAACTATACATTGGTTGATACGAAGCCACAAAACTTTAATGCTTCAACACAAACAAACTTAAGTCCGGGAACTAATTATATATGGAGAGTTTACGCTTATGCAGAAGGCGGATTAAGTGCACCTGCACAACAAACTATTCCGACTAATAATTGTTCAACAAGTGGGGTCAAAACAATTCCCGGTGATTATTCTTCCATTTCCGCGGCAATGAATTCACTTTCGGTTAATGGAGTAGGAGGTCCTTTGTTTTTGGAACTTCAATCAAATTATAATTCTTCAGCTGAGGTTTTTCCAATTTTTCTTAAATCAGTTCCCTGCGCGAGCTCGGTTAATACTATTACCATTCGTCCGGCGGCAGGTGTATCTACATTAATAACATCAAATAATTTTTCAAGCACGATTGAAATCGATGGAGGAAATTACTGGATTATCGATGGTCGTTCGGGTGGAATAGGGACCGGTAATCTGAGTATAACAAATACCAGTAGCGTAGCAACAAGTTCATCCATCAGATTATCCAATGGGGCTTCAAATAATGTTATAAAGTACACTAGTGTTTCTTCGACTGGAACGGACTTTAATACAGGAGTAATTTATTTTGCTTCGACAACAACTAATAACGGGAACAGTAATAATTTAATCGATCACTGTTCCATTGATGGAAATGCGGGTAACACCGCTGCACCTGTTTCAAATTTTTCAAGGAATGGAATTTATTCCCAGGGTAATTCTGCAGGAGGAAATGCTGCAAATAATAATAATATAGTTTCCAATAATAATATATTTAATTTTTATGGTACCGGAATTACTCACACGAATCTAACTGGCGGATGGATAATTTCCAATAATAGTTTTTATCAAACTTCTTCAAGAGACAATGTAGGTTTACAGGCAATTGCTGCCAACACAACATCAACTCTCAATATTTCGAATAATTATATTGGCGGAAGTGCCCCACTATGTGGAGGTGCACCATGGACACAATTAAATGGCTCTAACAGTTTTGGGGGAATAAATGCTTACGCCAGTAACAATGCTACTGCAACTGTTCAGGGAAATATTATTACAAACATAAATCTTACGACTACATCATCCCAGCCTTTCTATGGAATTAAAACGGGATGTTTTAATAATACATCTGTTCTGAATGTCACTGGAAATACTATTGGTAATTCGGCTGGAACCGGTTCGATCAATTTGATTTCATCTGCATCTCAAAGTATCAGCAAAGCAATTAGTCATGAACCATTTCCTAATGCAGGTTCTACATCAATTGTGAATAATGTGATCGGCTCAATTAATATTTCAGGAACAACTACATCTGTCACTCATAGTTTTTATAGTATATATAATTTAGGTAATTCATCTCTCATCGATCATAATATAATCGGCAGTAATAATCAGCCATTAAGTATAAATGCAAATACTCCTGCAATAAATGGGGTACAAAGCATTTATGGCATTTATTCAACGAACGGTTCCAGCACGATTTCTAATAACACCGTTGCCAATCTTTCAAACGCTTATGCACCGTCTTTCAATTCGAATGCAACAGCAGTGTGCGGGATTTATGCAACAGGATTTGGAAATATAACTGACAATTTAATTCATGATTTATTTACTTCAGCGCGTGCAACCAACGTCGGTGGTTTTGCTTCTGTGATTGGGATTTTTAAAGATCAACAGAATGCAAGCGGTGAATTGAGCAGAAACATAGTACATTCTTTATATAACACAAATACATCTGCAAATGTTTCTGTTGTCGGTATTGGATATTATAGTTCGTCGAACAATGGAAGTGTGAAACGAAACTTAATACACAATCTGAATGCAAGTAGTGAAACGGCACTTGTTTCAGGAATCTATGCTTCCAGTGTTGGAATATTTTATCAGAATAATATGGTCCGGTTAGGCATCGATACAAACGGTAATTCAATGCCGACTTCCTGCCAGATTAACGGAATATACGAGGATGCAAATCCGCTTAATGCAAATCTGAATAATAAATTTTATCACAACAGCATTTACATTGGCGGTTCAGTAACCGGATCAGTAACGAGTAATTCGTTTTCATTTAAGAGTGTTGCTGCCAGTTTGAGACCGGACGTAAGGAATAATATTTTTGTAAATAACCGGAGCAATATTTCTGGTGGTGGAAAACACTATGTCATTGAAGTGAATGGAACAACTCCAAATCCATTCGGGCTGAATCTTAATTTCAATATTTATTTTGATAGTGGTAACGGTGGATTGTTTGGAAAATATAATTCTGCCGATGTTGTAAGTTTTGCATCATGGAAAAATGCAGTAGGGCAGGATGCAAGCAGCAAGTTTGTTTCACCTTGTTTTATTAATGCGATAAATGGAATTCCCGATTTGCATTCAGATAATTGTGCTCCGACCGGAAATCCGGCAGAAGGAAATGGAGTTCTAATATCATCGGTTACTGACGATTTCGATGGTGAGTTAAGAAGTGGACTTACTCCAACCGACATAGGTGCTGACGCAGGTATGTTTTTGCAATACGTTCCCGTACCTTTTCTTGGAGATTATACTTCTAAAACAATTACAACCGGTGGAAACACTACAGTCATTCCAAGTCTTCCACCGAGTGGTTATGACACCATTTCAGTTTTGACTTCTTTAAAATTTACCGGTATACTTACAATAGATCCGATTACAGGTACTGTAAGAATTACGAATGCTAAACCTGCAGGAACTTATACAGTAACTGTAAAAGCCGATAACGTTGTGAAAACTTTTGGTCTAACTGTTACAAATCCTGTATGCAGTCAGGCGGATCTTTCAAATGTGCACAATTATGATGTGAGTCCGTTTCCATCAGCTGTAGTCGTCGCAGATTTTAATGGTGATGGAAAACAGGATTACGCTACGGTTTCTCACACATTCTCCCAGACACCAAGTGTGGTTTCCATAATGATAGGCAATGGTTTCGGAAGTTTTAATCCTTCCTTTTATACAGTTGGAAATTATTCGACAATAATATCTACAGGTGATTTTAATAACGACGGTAAAATTGATTTGATTACGAATGAATATTACAATAATAAAATTGCTGTTCATCTGGGGAATGGTGCTGGAGGTTTTAATGGTGTTGCAACTGTTTCGGTTGGAACTAATCCAACAGGTATAGCCGTAGCAGATTTTAACGGCGATGGTTTCCAGGATGTAGCAGTCTGCAACTCGCAAAGTAATGCAATATCATTAAGGTTTGGAAATGGAACCGGAACTCTTTTGGGAAATACGGAAATAAATACGGGTATAAATTCGCAGGGAATAATTGCCAGCGATTTTAATAATGATGGAATATATGATTTAGCAACTGCAAATTATCTTTCCCAGTCGGTTTCGATTCTTATTGGAAACGGCGCAGGAGGATTTTCTTCACTTGCTCCTATATCGATGTCAGGCAACATTCCAGTAGCATATTATCAATTGGCGATTTCAACAATGATTCAAATCAGGATTTGGTGATTGTTAGTTCTAATGAAATCATTGTGAAACCCGGAAATGGATTAGGTGGATTCAGCGGAGGAACTACACTTTCGTTTGGCGGTGACCGCAACTCATGTGTTGTCGGAGATTTTAATGGAGATGGAAAACAAGATCTTGCATTTCCAAGATATTCGAATGAGGTCGCAATAAGTTTAGGAAATGGTTTAGGAAATTTTACTTCAATGGCTGGATTTAATGTTGGAAATAATGCTTATGCATTAGCAGTTGGAGATTTTAATCAGGATAATGTACTTGATCTTGTTACAGCAAATAATAACGCTACTACGAATGCATCTTCCGTTTTACTCGGCGATCTAAGTGGTATTAATCTTACGGGTAATTCAATCAACATTATTGATGGAGATAATGTGACAAGTTTATCAGATAATACAGATTTCGGTTTGATCCCCAGATCTTCGATTGTGTCGAAATATTTTACAATTCAAAACAAAGGGGCAGCACCAATAATCATAAGCAGTATATCTAAAACCGGTATTAATGCTGGTGAATTTACTGTTTCAGGTTTGACATTTCCGTTTACTGTAGCCGATGGAACTTCAGCTGTTTTTAAAATTGCATTCACTACTACTTCTTCCGGAATTCGTCAGGCTACTATACATATTAATTATCAGGAATGCACAACAGGCGATTATGATTTTGCAGTGAGTGCAACAGGTACAGATCCAGTCCTTGGAAATTATTCGGCAACATCTATTATCACCGGAGGGAATTCCATTGTTATTCCTGATGCTATTCCCGGCAACACAAATTTAATTTCTGTTTCATCTTCCAAAAATTTCACTGGAATATTAACTGCTGATCCTGCTTCAGGAAAAATTTCAATTACGAATGCAAAACCTGCAGGTATATACACGATTACAGTTAAAGCAGGTTCTACTGTGTCAAAGACTTTTACTTTGACTGTAACTGATCCGACTTGCAGCAGGGAAGATTTTAGTAGTGCTAATTTTAATGTTGGCACATATCCTTATGCAGTTTATACTGCCGATTTTAATAATGATGGAAAGCAGGATTTCATAACTGCCAATTATAAATTTAGTAATGAAAATTCCGCAAGTATATGTTATGGTGATGGAACAGGTAACTTTTCAGCTTCTACAGAAGTTGATTTTGGAGGCTCATCATATTCTCTCGCTATAGGTGATTTTAATAATGATGGTAACCAGGATTTTGCCTCTGCGATTTATAATCTAAATGTACTTCGGTTACGTTTAGGAAATGGTGCAGGAGGATTTACAACTGCACCGGATGTTAGCGTAAAGTTATTACCAAAATTTGTGGCAACAGCCGATTTCAATAAAGATGGAAATCTGGATCTGGCAGCAGCATGTAACGGTGAGGGGAAAATATCAATTAGACTCGGTGATGGTGCCGGTGGATTTAGCGGAACTACGGAATTGAATGTTGTAGGAAATTCATTTTCATTTGTCATTAGAGATATAAATAATGATGGAAATCTTGATATAGTAGCTGCGATTTATGGAAGCAATTTAATTACAGTTAACCTGGGTAACGGTACAGGTGGTTTTGGCGCCACCACTAATCTGGCAATAACAGGCTCCGCACCAGGTTCAATAGTTTCAGGAGACTTCAATGCCGATGGAAAAGAAGACATCGCTTTCACTAATTTTCTTTCGAATAATATTTCAGTGAGATTGGGAAATGGTGCAGGATCATTTTCAGGTACGACTAACTATAGTGTCGGAATAGAGCCAACTTCTCTTGCTACCGGAGATTTCAATGGAGATGGAAAAATAGATTTAATAGCAGCTAACTCATCACAGGCATTAGTAACAATCTACAATGGTACTGGTACTGGTACCTTTCAGGCTCCTGTAAATATTCCAACAGGGACATCTCCTTTTGGTGTTGCTGTTGGTGATTTTAACGCTGATGGTGTGCAGGACTTTTCAGTTGCTCTGAATGAAACTGATAATTCTGGAAATTATATTGTCAGCATATTTACCGGCATTTTTAGTGAAATCAATGTTCAGGGAAATAACAACAATATTCCTGATGATGTCTTTGTTGCTTCTACAAATAATAGCACTGACTTTGGATCTTCCTCGATTAACGTACCTGTTACAAAAACTTTTACAATTCAAAATACCGGAACTACTTCACTAACGGTTTCTAGTGTGACAAAGAACGGAACAAATGCAAATGATTTCGTGATTTCCGGAATTATAACTTCTGCTACTGTTTTACCTGGTGGATCAGTTAATTTCAACATCACATTTACACCATCTTCTACGGGAATAAGATCAACTTTTATTCATGTTAACAATAACGATTGTAATGAAAGCTCATATGATTTTTTAGTGCAGGGTACCGGTCTATGTACCATGCCTGGATTCTCTTCCTGTCCCGGAAATTTAAATGTTACAGCTTCATCAGGTTTTTGCAGAGCTGTAGCTATTTATACAACTTCAATAACTGGATTGCCAACACCAGCGCTTACCTATTCTTTTTCTGGAGCTACAGTCGGAAGCGGAAGTGGCATAGGCAGTGGATCGAATTTTAATGAGGGTACCACTCATGTTGTAATTACTGCTCAGAATAGTTGCGGTTCCGCCATTTGTTCCTTCGATGTAATTATGACTGCTGTCACGAATGATAATAATGCCTGTACAATTGATGCATGTAATACATCAACAGGAATTATTTCTCATACTAATGTAAATTCAAACGACAACAATGCATGCACGACTGACGGCTGCGATACTAATACGGGTGTATTCCATAATCCTGTAAACACCGACGATAGCAATGCTTGTACCGATGATGGTTGTAACACTTCAACAGGTATCTTACATAATCCTGTAAATACAAACGACAACAATGTATGTACTACGGATGGTTGTGATACTAATTCGGGTCCATTTCATAATCCTGTAAATACAAATGATGTTAATGCCTGCACACTCGATGGTTGTAATTCCATAACAGGAATTTTCCATGACGCAGTAAACACCGACGATAGTAATGCATGTACAACCGATGGCTGCAATTCAGTAACAGGAATTTTCCATGATGCAGTAAATACAGATGATGGTAATGTCTGCACAGAAGATGGATGTAACACTTCAACAGGTGTCTTTCATAATCCAGTAAACATGAACGACAACAATGCCTGTACAACGGACGGATGTAATTCAGTAACAGGAATTTTCCATGATGCAGTAAATACAGATGATGGTAATGTCTGCACAGAAGATGGATGTAACACTTCAACAGGTGTCTTTCATAATCCAGTAAACATGAACGACAACAATGCCTGTACAACGGACGGATGTAATTCAGTAACAGGAATTTTCCATGATGCAGTAAATACAGATGATGGTAATGTCTGCACAGAAGATGGATGTAACACTTCAACAGGGGTCTTTCATAATCCAGTAAACACAAACGATAACAATGTTTGTACTACCGATGGCTGCGATTCAAATACCAGTGTTTATCATATTCCTGTAAATCCTGATGACGGCAATGCATGTACGACTGACTATTGCGATTCCATGGTGGGCATTCAGAACAATGTCATCGATTATGACGATAACAATGCATGTACGATTGATGGTTGTAATACATTGACAGGGGTCTATCACAACGATGTGGAAACCGACGATCACAATGCATGCACAATCGATGGTTGTGACATCGAAAACGGAATCTACCACACAGCACTTTTCATCGACGATGGAAATGCCTGTACGATCGATGCATGCAATACAGAGACAGGAGAAATTACTCACACGG
>JADMIO011429245.1_pt1 | contig 62325 bp, 61 predicted proteins | sample 8958161 | NCBI WGS metagenome assembly JADMIO01 (sample SAMN16585339, study PRJNA669376) | soil metagenome | isolation source: Crop rotation soil | place: USA: Cullars Rotation, Alabama | collected 2011 | reverse complement strand
CCGCGACAACTTGTCCACGTGGAATTCTAAGCTTAGGATCCCAATGTGCTGGAAAAACAGACAGGCGACGCGGCCGCCGCTGCCTGTCGGCAGACCGCCTGCGCCAGGGTCCTTCCCGAAAAAGTAGAACGCGTGGTCCGGCATCCACTCCAGATGGATCGTCAGCGCCGCGTTGTCCAGGTCCACGCGCCAGCCGCGCGCCAGCTTGATCAAACCACCAACCTCGCGTTCGAGTTGCGGTGAGGTCAGCGGGTACCGCTTGTCGGCCCGGCGCGCGGAGACACGGAAGGAGTCGACCGGACGATCGCCGAGGTCCTCGAGGATCTGCGACGCGAGCGCGGGGATGTCGTGCGGCCCCTTCCCCGCATAGGAGAAATTCGCGATGCCGAAGACGTGGCGGATGCGCTCGCGCGCCGCGTCCCACGAGGCATCGGGTCCGAGATCGATTTCGATCCGGCCCATCACCGATCGGATGGACGTCACATCGACGCCAGCGAGCGCGGTGCGCAGGTTGCGCACCAGGAGGGTGATGAACCAGGGACGATTGCGTCCTTTGAGGGCGAGTTCCTTGTAGTGGACGACGATCGACCTCACACGGCCGCCTCGGCCGCGAGGTGGCCTGCACGCACCGCGCTTTCGATCGTCGCGGGCAGCCCCGTATCGACCCAGTCCCCCGCGAGCAGCAGCCGCGTGACCGCGGTCGCCGTCGGGGGACGCGCCGGCTCGCCGGGCGCGAGCGAGAAGGTGGCGCGTGGCTCGCGAACAACCGCCGCACCCAGCACGCGGGCGCCTCGAGCCTGTGGAATCGCCTCGACGAGCTCGCCAACGGCGGCCGCGACGATCTCGTCGTTGCTCCTGCCGACGAGGGCTCCCGCGCCGCTCGCCACGAGCGCCAGCGACGACGAGTGCGTACCGAGCGTGGCAGACCGGTCGAACACCCACTGCATCGTGCGACCCGGAAGACCGACGAACGGATCGTCGAACCCCTCGAGAACCAACCGGTCGAACCAGAGGTTCACGGTGACGATCGGCGACGGCGCCATCCGCCGGCTGCCGCGAATCAGATCGGCCAGCGCCGGCGGCTCTCCATCGAACAGGTCCGCGAGGGCGAACCACGGGACGGCCGCGATCACGGTGCCGGGTGTCCAACGGCCGTCGCCGGTGGACACGGCAGCGACGGCGCCGTTCTCGACCACGACACGGGCGGGCGCGCCGGTCAAGACCGTGCCGCCGTGCCGTTCGACATAGTCTCGCGCAGGCTCGGCGTACATCCGATCGAGCGGCACAAGGGGAAGCACAATCGCGGCGGCCTCACGGTCGCCGACGGCGGCCGGTGCGAACATCTCCGCGAGGACCCGGGCAAAGGTGGGCGCGGCCGCGGTCGCCGGATGCTGATTGAGAGCAGCGAGCGCGAGCGGGTGCCACAGCATCTCGCGGGTTCGCGCGGTCTGGCCATTGCGCACCAGCCACGCCTCGACCGTCTCACCGGGCGATGCGGCAATCGCCCCGCCTCCCGCCGCGTGTTTCGCAGCCAGCCGCAGCGGCGTGATCATGCGCAGCACCGCGAGCTTGTCGGCCCAGCCGAGGGCGCTCCAGTCGAAGATGCCGGCGAGCAGGTGAAAAGGCGCCGGCAGCGAAGGACACGCGAGCCGCGAGCGGCGCCCCTGGCGGTCGACCATGGTCACGGCGAGATGACGCTGGGTGCGGACGCGGTCGGGCGCGCCGATCTCCGTCAGGAACTCGAAGGTGTCGCGGTAGCAGCCGAACAGCACGTGCTGACCGTTGTCGACGACCTCGCCGGTCTGTCGATCGGGAAAGGCGGTCGCCCGGCCGCCGAGGCGATTGCGCGCCTCGAGGACGAGGACGCGCGCGCCCCGGCGCGCCAGCCGAACGGCAGCGCTCAGGCCCGCGCACCCGGCGCCGATCACCACCACATCGTACGAGGTCGCACTCACGGTGTCGTTCCGCTCCCCGCCCACAGCCACTGCCGGAGCGCGATGGCGGCCTGCGAGGCCGCGCCACCCGGACGCGGGCGGTAAACACATCGTAGTCCTTCCGCTCGATCCGCCTGAGCGTCTCGAAGTACACCGCCCGCATGATCTCCGCGGCAACGAGCCGGCGGCGCTCGTCTGACGGCAACGCCTCGACGGCGCGTGTGTAGAAATCGCGCGCGCGCCGGCATTCGAACGCGAGCAGCGCCCGCACCGGCGGCGTCACGCGGCCTGCCTTCAGGTCGTCGATGGTGCAGCCGTGCGTGGCCAGGTCATCGAGGGGCAGGTAGACGCGGCCGCGCGCCAGATCGTCTTTCACGTCCCGCAGGATGTTCGTCAACTGCAGGGCGATGCCGAGGTTCACCGCGTAATCGCACGCGCGGGGATTCCGGCACCCGAAGATCCGGACGCAGATCAGTCCCACGGCCGACGCGACCCTTCGACAGTACTCGCTGAGATCGGCGAAGGTCTGGTAGGAGGTCGTGTCGAGATCCATCGCCACGCCGTCGATGACGTCGGCAAAGGGCTGCCGCGGAAGCTGTAAGCGGCCGATCCACGGCTGCAGCCGCTGGCCTTGCGGGGTCGACGGCGACCCCTCATAACAGCGCGCAAGTTCGGCGCGCCAGAACGCGACCGCTTCGGCGCCGACGGGACCCTCCGCCGACGCCGCGTCCGGTTCGTCGACCGCATCGTCCACCGCGCGGCAGAAGTCCCACACGGCGATGATCGCGCGCCGCTGGTCGGGCGGCAGCACGAGAAACGAATAGTAGAAGCTGGTCTTCCGCGCCATCATCGCCCCACGGGCGCGCCGTCGCGCCACCGGAGCGCCTGCCACAGCAGCACGGGCACGTCTGCGGCTGCGAGGGTTGGGCGCCGATCGAGGAGTGCGCGGCGGTCACGATCCACGCGCGCAAGGATGCGTGCGCCACCGAGCCACGTGAGACGGAGCTGCCAGCCGAGGCGGCCGCCGATGGCGTCGCACACATCCCGGCCGTCGACGAATCGCGTCCGGGTGACCTCGATGCACCGGGCGAGCGCGCGATCCCAGGCGGCCGTCAGTTCGCCCGCCGCGAGCGACGCCTCGGTGGCACCGGCGCGGATCTGCTCTTCTCGAGGCACGTACAGGCGGCCGGCGCGCCAGTCACGGCCGAAGTCCTGCCAGAAATTGGTCAGCTGGAGCGCGGTGCACAGTGCGTCGGACGACCGATCCAGCGCGGCGTCCGCGTACCCCGCAATGCGGAGCACGAGGCGGCCGACCGGGTTCGCCGATCGGCGACAGTAATCGAACACGTCGGTCCAGGAGGTCCACCGCGTCGTCATGGTATCCTGACCGAACGCGCTCAACAGATCGTCGAAGAGCGCGATCGGCAGATCGAGCGAGCGGATCGAGTGGCCGAGCGCGCGCAGGACGAGATCGTCGCGGTCGTCCGACCCGGCGCCGCCCACGGCCGGCCCCGCCGCCGCGCTGTGCATGCGCTCTTGCCACGACTCGAGTCTCGCCCGACGCACGGACGCCGACGCATGTCCTTCGTCGGCGATGTCGTCAGCCACGCGTGCGAACGCGTATACGGCCGCGACATGGGGCCGCATTCGGCGCGGCAACAAACGCGAGGCGACGGGGAAATTCTCGTAGTGCGATCGGACGAGCGCGTCGCACGCCGCGTACGCCGGGGCGAGGCCCGCCTCGATGTGAGCGCTCACGTGCCTGCAAGCCGGAACCACAGTGACACCGACGCATTCTAATGCGTGACCTCGTCGCGGCTATCGTGGCCCTCCTGCTGGTGATCGCCGCCGCAAGCCTCGCGACGACCCTTCGCAGCTACCGGCGCCGGCGCCAGCGGGTACGCGAGTCCGAGCGTGCCCTTGGCCGTACGGTCATCGCCGAAGTGCCTGTCGCAGACGACCTGGTGCTCATCAGCGAGGACGAGAAGCGCTTCTATTACGGAGAGCGCTCCATCGACAAGGACCTGATTGTCGCCGTCCGTCTGCTCATCAACGGCGCGCCAATCGCCGTCTATTTGTCCCGTCGACATGCCGAGGGCCCCTTGACCATGCCGACGAGCTTCGAGGATCGACCGGAAGGTATCGCGCGCGATCGGTGGGACGTCGCCGTTGAAACCGTCGCGGGAACGACGCTGATTGAGTGCGGCGCGATCCGCGAGCGGGTCTCCCAGGAGCTCGCCAGAGCGGTGTTCGACGCAATCGGCGCCGACATGGAACGGCGGGGCGATCGGCTGCCGTGACCGGGCCGCTACCACTCCGTCTCGGGAACCGCCGCGCGGTGATTGACGGCGCGCGCCATCACGAAGAGCAGGTCGGAAAGCCGATTGAGGTACCGCACCAGGATCGGATCCACCGGCGGGTCGAGAGCCACGAGGCGGCGCTCCGCTCGGCGACAGACCGTCCGCGAGACGTGCAGGGCGGCGCCGGGCCGAACGCCGCCGGCCAGGATGAATTTTCGCAACGGCGGCAGTTCGGCGTCGAGCCGGTCGATGAGTTCCTCGAGCCGCCCGATATCGGCGTCACCGAGCGCCGCCTTGGCGACGCGCGTACCGACCCCTGCGCTCGGGTCCGCCACCTGTGCGCCGAGCGCGAAAAGGTCGCGCTGAATCCGCACGAGCGCATCGGCGATGTCGGAGCAGTCGGCCGCCGGTTGGCCCGTGCTGGCGGGCTCCTTCAGACACGCCACGCTGAACCCCAGCCAGGCGTTGGCCTCGTCGACCTCGCCGTACGCGTCGACGCGAGGGTCGCTCTTCGACACCCGCGTCCCTCCGAGAAGCGACGTGTCACCCGAATCGCCGGTGCGCGTGTAGATTTTCACGATGTATGGACGGCGCGGGGGAGCGCCGGCGCCATTATATGACGCGGACCTCGAGGCGTAAGCGCGTTGCCAGGCCAACATGGACGATCCCGGCGCCAGCTGACAGGCGGCTCTTCCGGCGTCGTCTGCTTGCCTGGTACGCGCGCCACGGGCGGGACCTCCCCTGGCGGAAGACCAGCGACCCCTACCACATCCTCGTCTCGGAGATCATGCTCCAGCAGACGCAGGTGGACCGCGTCCTGCCCAAATATGCCGAGTGGCTCGATCGGTATCCTTCCTTCGAGGCGCTCGCGGCCGCTCCCGATCAGGACGTACGGAACACCTGGTATCCGCTCGGTTACAACATCCGGCCCAGGCGGCTGCAGACCATCGCGCGCGAGGCGGTCGCGCGGTACGGCGGCCAGCTCCCCGCCGACGAAGCGACGCTGCTCTCCTTCAAAGGCATTGGCGCGTACACGGCCGGCGCAATCCGCAGCTTCGCGTTCGGCGAACGTGCGGCGATTCTCGACACGAACGTCGCGCGGGTCCTCTTCCGCGTGTTCATCGGCGAAGGCGACCTGAAGAGCCATGCGGCGAAGCAACACCTTTGGCGCATCTCCAAAGCACTCGTCCCGATTCGTCACGTCTTCGATTTCAATCAGGCGCTGATGGACTTCGGCGCGCTGGTGTGCGTCGCAAGGACGCCGAAGTGCTCCGAGTGCCCGATGGCGAAAAGCTGTCGCGCGTTCCCGTTCGACCAGCAGCGGTGAAGACACTCGTCGTCGCGGCGGCCGTCGTCGAACGCGATAACCGTTTCCTGGTGACGCGGCGGATGGCGGGGACCCATCTCGAAGGCTACTGGGAGTTTCCCGGAGGCAAGTGCCAGGAGGGCGAAACGGTCGGGGAGTGCCTGCGGCGGGAGATTGACGAAGAGCTCGGCGCGGCGATCACCGTCGGCGAGGAGCTGCTCGTCTCCACTCACGAGTACCCGGACCGGTCCGTCGAACTCCACTTCCTGCGGTGCGATCTCCGAAGCGCCGCCACGCCCCGAATGGGACAGGAGATGCGGTGGATTGCCGGCGAGGATCTCGCCACGCTTTCGTTTCCCCCGGCGGACAACGAACTGATACAGCTGCTCGTGCGGACGCGCCCCCGCTAGAGTCGTGGCACGACCGCGTGTTCAGCTCCGCACGAACGGCAGTGCGGTCACCGTCGCGCGCGCGTCCTCCACGGTGACCGCCGTTCCAGGGTCGACGAAATCGCGCTGCAAATACGCCAGGGCGATCGGCCGCTCCAGCGCCGGAGACAAGGCGGCGCTCGTGACGCGACCGATGACCCGGTCCCCCGATTTCACCTCACTACCAGACGGCGGAGTTGAGAGTCCGTCCATCGTGAGGCCGACAAGCCTGCGGGCGACACGGCCGTGCCCGCGGTGCAGGACACGGATGATCACTTCCTGACCGACGTAGCAGCCCTTGGTCAGACTGATTGCGCGAGATTCGATGCCGGCCTCGAGAGGAATCGTCTCCTCGTCCATGTCCCGGTGGAACACCGGCACGCCGGCCTCTATCCGGACGGCGGCGGCCGTCGCAGGGTCGACCGCACTCACACCTGCTGCGAGCAACGCCTCGCGCAACGCGCGTCCGTGACGCCGTTCGACGAAGAGATCGAATCCGCGCTCGCCGGTGTCGTCACTCCGGGCGACGATGACGGGCTGATCCAGATACGACGCACGCACGTTGCCGTGCACAGGCAGCGCAGCAAGGGCTGCTGCGGTCACGTCGGCGAGCATCGGCGCGATGGCCGCCGCCGCGGCTGGACCGACCACCGCAAACTGTTCGAAGGTCTCAGTGACGTCGCCGAGCGCGACGTCCTCGGCAAAAATGAACTGGTTCAGCCGGGCGAGGACGGCGCCCGTGACGTCACGGCTCATGGTCGCCAGGATGACATCGCCGAGTTCATACGCGAGCAGATCGGCGATCATCCGACCCTGTGCGGTCAGATACGCCGTATAGCACCCCTCGCCGGCGCGCAGCGCCACGATGTCGTTGGTCAGCAGCCCCTGGAGGTACGAAGCACGGTCCGGCCCCGACACGACGAGCCGGCCGCGGTCTTCGCGACCGATGAGCCCGGCACGATGCCGCACAGCCTCATAAGCGTCGGGAAGCGGTGCACTCATGTTATAAAGTCGGGGCTGACGGAACCATTGCGCTTACGTCATTGTATCCGTGCGTTGTTGGTCGCCGGGGCGCTGGCGCCGTTTGCCCCGAGCGGCGCCGCGGCTCAGGCGCCGGCCCCCAATGGTGCGCGCGAAGAGACGTTCACCGTGTTCCAGGCCGGTCGCGTCATCGGTACTGAGCTCGTCTCCGTGACGCGGACGGAGAGCGGCTGGACCATCAGCGCCTCCGGACGTCTCAACCCGCCAATCGATCTTGTCACCCGGCAGCTCACTCTCCGGTACGACTCCAGCTGGAAGCCGCTCGAGCTGACGATGGATGCGACGGGTCAGGGTCGCGCACAGACGATTCACACCACGATTCAGGGGATGACGGCGACAACCGAAATCGGCGGCGGCGGACAGCCCCAGCCGCAGGTGGTCACGGCCACGACCGACGCAGACGTCTTCATGCTCAACCTGCACTTCGCCGCCTTCGAGGCGGTTGCGGCGCGTCTCCGCGACGCGGCCGCAGGCAGCACGATGAGTGGATTCCAGCCGGCGCAGCTCGCGCTGTCGATCCGCGTCGGCGAGTCCACTCAGGAACGCATCCAGACGCCGGGGCGGACGATCGATGCCAAGCATTCGCACGTCACCGTGACCGCGAGCGCGGCGGGAGCGCCGCCGATCGACCTGGATATCTGGGCCGACGCGAACGGACGTCTCCTGCGGTTGAGTATTCCGTCCCAGTTCCTCGAAGTCATGCGTGAGGACATCTCGTCCCCTTCGACGCGGCAGGTGACCGTGTCGCGACCCAACGACGAGGCCGTCCGGATCGCGGGCAATGGTTTCACTCTCGCCGGCACGGTATCGAAACCGCTCAACGCGGCCGCCGGCCGTCTTCCCGCGGTTCTGCTCATCGGCGGCAGCGGCGCGACCGACCGCGACGAACTGCTCTTCGGCATTCCGATCTTCGGTCAGCTCGCCGACGCGATTGCCGACGCAGGATTCCTCGTGCTCCGCTATGACAAGCGCGGCGTCGGCCAGAGCGGCGGACGTCCGGAGTCGGCAACCCTCGCCGACTACGCGGACGATGCGCGGGCCGCCGTAAAGTTTCTGGCGGACCGCAAGGACGTCGACGAAAAGCGCATCGCCGTCGTCGGACACAGCGAGGGGGGAGCGGTGGCGATGATTGCCGGCGCGCGCGACAAGCGCATCGCCGCGATTGCGCTGGTGGCCGCGATCGGCGTGAGCGGCGCCGAGGTGAACCTCGAACAGGTGAAGCATGCGGTCGAGCGGACCAATCAGACGGAAGCCCAAAAGCAGGCCACCGTTGCTCTGCAGCGAAAGATTCAGCAGGCCGTCCTGACGGGCTCCGGCTGGGGCGAAGTCGCCCAGTACCGCCGTCAGGCCGACACGCCCTGGTTTCAGAGCTTTCTCGCCTTCGATCCCGCAACCGTCATGCCCGACATCCGCCAGCCGCTGATGATCGTGCAGGGCGAACTCGATACGCAGGTGCCGCCCGCGAATGCGGATCGACTCCGTGCGCTCGCCAACGCGCGCAAGAGCCGGTCGCCCGTCCAGATCGTCAAGGTGCCGGGCGTGAACCACCTCCTTGTCGCGGCCTCCACAGGCGAGGCCGACGAATATCCGAATCTGAAGGACAAGCACATCAGCGCCGATGTCACGAAGGCGATCGTTTCGTGGCTGCAGACAACCCTGGCGGCGAAATGACCATGTGGATTCTCGAAACCCCGGAAGACGATGACGTCGTCCTTCGGTTTCGGCTCAGTGCAGGAGCCATCAAGACGATTGGCCGTGCCGCACGCGCGGATTTTCTCCTCGACCGCGCGCTCGTATCCCGACTGCACTGCCGTCTGACGGCCAGTCACGACGCGCTGGAGGTGGAAGACCTCGCCAGCACCAACGGGACGTTCGTCAACGATCGACGCGTCGATCGGGCGCATATCGCCAGCGGGGACCGCCTGCGCATCGGGAGGGTGGAGTTGAAGGTGGAGCGGGCGGCGGACGCGCGACCCTGATTCAGTCGCCCCCATCACTGCGGCCGCGGACGCTCTCACGCGCGCGTCAGGAACGGATTGGTGCGCCGCTCCCGCCCGATTGTCGTGTCCGGCCCGTGTCCCGGATGCACGACCGCATCGTCTCCGAACGCAAACAGCACGCCCCGGATGGACGCAATCAGCGTCTCGAAATCGCCGCCCGGCAGATCGGTTCGACCGATCGAGCCTGCAAACAGCGTGTCTCCCACGAAGAGGTGACGGCCGGGCGTGCCCGCTTCGCCGATCTCTATGCACACGCCGCCGGGACAGTGACCCGGTGTGTGGTGCGGCCTTGCCTCGAGCCCGCCGAACGGGATGATCTGGCCGGGCGTGTAGTAGGCATCCACGGGCGGCTGCGGCTGCACGTCGAGACCGAAGAGGCGGCCGGCCTCGACCGCGTGATCGTACAGGAACAGGTCGTCCCGGTGCAGGTAGACGGGGGCGCGCAGCTCGCGGGTGGCTGCCGCCACGCCGGTGATGTGGTCGACGTGGGCGTGGGTGAGCAGGATGTGGCGGACGATGAATTCACGCGCCTTGACGAGCGACAGCAGGCCCGCGACCTCGTCTCCCGGATCGATGTAGACCGCCTCCCGCGTCGTCTCGCACGCGACGATGAAACCATTCTTCATGAACGGACCGGCGGCTTGGCTCTCGATTATCATGGTCCGATGATCCTTGCAGTCGTCGATGACCTCATGTTCAGCTCGAAGATCAAAACGGCAGCCACACAGGCCGGCGCGTCGGTCGCGTTCGCGCGATCGGCCGATGCAGCGCTCGCCGAGATGCGCAAGCAGACGCCCGCGCTCGTCATCTTCGACCTGAACAACCCGCGCGTCAGCGCACTCGCGATTGTCGCGGCGATGAAGGCCGACGCCGCCCTTGCGGCCATTCCGACCGTCGCCTTCGCATCGCACATCCAGACCGACATAATCGACGCAGCTAAACAGGCGGGCATCAGCGAGGTTCTCGCGCGCTCGGCCTTCACGGCGCAGTTGTCCGACATCGTCAGGCGTGCGTGATGTACCACCAGAGGACGGCGGCGGCGAGGACGACCAGCGCGAATGCCGCCCATGCCGCGACGGACCGGCGAACCGTTGCGTCGTTCGCGGCCGGCGGCGGCGGTGCGGCCAGCTCGCGGCGACTGTCGAGCCGTTCAGCGACTCCCCGGAGCTCCGCGGCCATGCCGGCGGCGGACGCGTCCAGCTGACCGGCGTCGAGCGCCTTCGTCACGATCTTGTCGATCTCAGGGGGCACCGTCGGCGCAAGCGACACCGGCAGGATGGTGCCCGCAGGCAGCGGCGCGCCGGTCAGCATCTCGAACAGGAGCGCCCCCAGACTGGCGACGTCCCGCCTGCCGGCCGCATCGCGGTTGTCCTCTTGAACAAGGGGGGCCGCGGCCCACGCGGCCACTCCGAGGTCGAGCACCTTCGCGCGACCCTTCGGCGTGACGACGATGCTGTCGGCGGTCATCCGCCCGTGGACGACGTGGGCGGCGTGCGCCTCGGCCAGTGCGTCTGCCACCTCGATTCCGATCGCGACTGCGCGGCGAGGGTTCAGCGGCTGTCCCGCCATCACCGTCTGGAGGCTTTCCCCCTGCACGAACTCGTAAACGAGGTACACGGTGTCGGGCTCCTCTATCACCTGATAGAGCTCGGCGATGTTCGGGTGGGACACCTGCGCAGTCGAGTGCGCGTCGCGAACGAAACGCGCACGGAGTTCCGGCACCGAGACAATCGCGCTCGGAACGATCTTGATTGCGACGGTACGCCCGTGGACATCGCGGCCCCGGTAGACGTCGCCCAGCGAGCTCCAGCCAAGCCGCTCGAGAACCTTGTATGGCCCGACGCTTTCCAGCATCGTCAATGGGACGCCCGGAGCTCTTCCATCGCGCTCTGCACGAGTTGCTTGGCGTCGTCGAGTTGCTCCAGCACGAGGGCGATGTCCATGCGAGGTCGGCCCGGCAGACGTTCGCTGCGGCAGTAGACGCCGTGCTGGCCGACCAGAGCGAGTGAGTCAGTCAGCAGATCGAGCGCCACGGCGAGCCGGCCGCGCGCAGTCCCCATCATCGTTTCGTGGTGCTCCAGCGCCCGAGAGTGCTTGTCGAACGGCGACGTCATAGGTCCTTTCTCGTACGGCCGCGCTACTTGCGGGGCTGCGACGGCCGCAGCTCGACGTGGCTCGGCAGGCTGCGCGCGGGGTGACGGAGCAGATGCAGCACGACCTCCGCGACTTCCTCAGGGGCGATCTTCCAGTCGGCGCCTTTGGACGCGTCACCGGAGAAGTCGGTCGCCACCGATCCTGGAGATACCGTGCTCACGCGGACGCCGTCGTGCCGCACTTCCTGCATCAGCGCTTCACTGAAAGCATTGAGCGCCGCCTTCGAGGCACAGTAGGCCGCCGCGCCGGCAAAAGGGTGCTGCCCGGCCAGGCTGCTGATATTCACGATGAAACCGTCTCCGCGGCGGCGCAACTCCGGCAACGCCGCATGACAGGTGTTGAACACACCGGTGAGATTGGTGTCGATGACCTGCGCCCACGCGGTCGGAGTCATCTCGCCCACGGAGGCAAACAGGCCGACGCCGGCGTTGTTCACGAGGATATCGAGCCGACCAAACCGGGCGACGAGCGTACTGACCGCGCGCTGCACCTCGTCCAGGCGCCGCACGTCAGCGCGGATCGCCTCGACCCGTGCGGTACGGCCGTCGATCGACGCACGTGCGCGTTCGAGTCGTGTCTCGTCCAGCCCGGTGATTCCGACGTGTATGCCTTCGGCCGCGAGGGCCCGCGCGATGGCGAGTCCGATGCCGCGCGAGCCGCCGGTGACCAGTGCCACTTTCCCGTTCAGTGCCGACATCGCTATTACAATAGCGCACCGCATGCGTGAGGTCGCCATTGTCGGAGCCGGAGAACTCGGCGGACTGATCGCGTACGCCCTCGCCCGGCGAAATGCAGCTCGAGCGGTGTGGCTGATCGACGACGAGGGATCGATCGCGAAAGGGAAAGCGCTCGACATCGGACAGGCCGCGCCGCTCGAGCCGTTTGCCGCAACCGTGAGCGGCTCGGCGGACATCGCCGCCGCCGCTGGCGCGCACATCGTCGTGATCGCCGATGCGGCGCGCGGAGCGGCGTGGACGGGGGACGAAGCGCTGGCGGTCCTCAGGCGGGTCAGCCAGTACGCGCCGCACGCGATTGTGCTCTGCGCCGCCGCCAACCACGGCGAGCTCGTCGACCGCGGCGTGCGCGAGCTGCGGATGGCGCGCCGTCGGCTGCTCGGGTCAGCTCCGGCGGCGCTGGCCGCCGCGGCGTCGGCAATGGTGGCACTGGAATTCGACGGATCGCCGCGCGACGTGTCGATTGCGGTTGTCGGCGTGCCGCCGGCCCGCATCGTCATCGGCTGGGAACACGCCGCGCTGGCCGGCCTTTCCGTCGCCGAACGGCTGACGGAGCCGCGGCGGCGGCACCTGACGAGGCGTATCGAAGCGCTGTGGCCACCGGGCCTTTACACGCTGGCGCAGGCCGCCGTCAAAGTGATCGAGATCATCGCCGGGCAGTCCCGCCAGCTCCCCGTCTGTTTCGTGGCGCCTGACGAGACGGCGGTCGCGAAGTTCCGTACGGCTGCAATGCCGGTCCGGCTGGATTGGACCGGCATCGTCGAAGTCGTATCGCCGCCGCTGACCGCAGTCGAACAGGTCGCGCTCGACAACGCGGTGCGGCTCTAGGCGGGTCCTGAGCTAAGTGCCGTAGACGGGCCGGTGCAAGGTCAGACCGCCGGCGAAATCCGCCAGCTGCTTACGCAGGATCAATCGGCCGCGATGCAGCCTCGACTTGAGCGTCTGATCCTTGACGTGCAGAACCGCGCTCGCCTCTTCGGTTGACATGCCCTGGATGTCCCGCAGCACGACGGGGGCGCGGTAAATCGCGGGGAGAGCCAGAATCGCGCCGTTCACGCGCTCCCGCAGCTGCGAGCGGAGAACATGCTCATCCGCCATGTCGCTCCAGTCGGCGATATCCACCGGAGTGGCGGGGCTGCCTTCCTCTGCCTGGCCGCGCCGATCGTCTTGCGAACGCTGGTAACGGGCCGTCCGGAGGCGCGACATCGCCGCGTTGAAGGTAATCCGGTAAATCCACGACGACAGCGCAGCATCACCGCGGAAATCGCCAATCCGCCGGTAAACCTTGAACAGCACGTCCTGCATCACTTCCTCGGCGTCCTCCTTGTTCCGGAGATATCGGAAGGCGAGCTGATAAATGCGTGAGCCGTAGGTATCAGCCAGGTCAGCCAGCGCCAGCTCGTCGCCGGACTGCAATCGTTCGATGAGGTCGTCCTTCGGTGTATGGGGCATGGGGTCCTCGATGCTGCACACAAGAACCCTTCCCGCCGTGGGAAAATTCCGACAGGATCTATCGGAATTACAAGTTGTTGACAGTCAAGTGCTTACGGCTGAGGCTGTGCCGCGCCGAAAACGGCCAGGAAGTGAGCGACAAGGCGATCGACGACGGCCCGATCGTCCACGGGATGCCCAAGCAGGCGCTCGAACGAGGTGACGCCACGGTCGGCCAGGCCGCAGGGGACGATCAAACGGAAGTAGTCGAGGTCCGTGTTCACATTGAGGGCGAAGCCGTGGCTGGTCACCCATCGCGCAATGCGAACGCCGAGTGCCGCCAGCTTGTCCCGCCCCACCCACACGCCGGTCAGTCCGGGCACGGTTTCGGCCGCGATGCCGAAATCGGCTGCCGTCCTGATGAGCACGTCCTCGAGGTCGCGCACGTAACGGTGCACGTCGCAGCGATCGGGCTTCAGATCGATGATCGGGTAACCGACAATCTGACCGGGGCCATGGTAGGTCACGTCGCCGCCGCGCCCCGTCTCGTGGACCTCGATGCCGCGGGCGGCCAGGTGTTCGGGAGCAGCGAGGATATGCGAGCGGCGGCCGCGGACGCCAAGCGTCACGACGTGCGGGTGCTCCAGCAGGAGCAGGAGATCGGTCGCGTTGCCGGACCGCCGATCTTCGACCAGCCGCCGCTGGAGTTCGGCGGTTTCGGAGTAGCCGACGCGGCCGAGCTGTCGGATCTCGATGGTCCGCGGAATCGTGGCCTCCTGGCTAGTCCGCGGCAGGGTCCCAGTTCTCCAGCAGCGCCTTCAGCCTGGACATGAACTCGTCGGCGACGGCGCCGTCGATCAGGCGATGATCGTACCCAAGGGTGAGATATCCCATCCGTCTGATGGCGATCGCATCGTCGATGACCACCGGCCGCTTTTCGATATTGCCCACTCCGAGAATCGCGACCTGCGGCTGATTGATGATCGGCATGCCGAAGAGAGCACCGAACACGCCGGGATTGGTGATGGTGAAAGTGCCCCCGGTCACCTCCTCCGGCTTGAGCTGCTTGGACCGCGCCCGACTGGCCAGGTCGTTCACCGCGCGGCTCAGACCGAGGAGGTTTTTCTCGTCGGCGTGTTTGATGACGGGAACGATGAGTCCCCGATCGAGCGCGACCGCCACGCCAAGGTTCACCTCCTGGTGGTAGATGATCTGGTCACCGTCGACGGACGCGTTGACGACGGGCACCGCGCGCAGCGCCTCGGCAACCCCCTTCAGGATGAACGACAGAAACGTCAGCTTCACGCCGGCCCGCTCGTACTCGCCTTTGCGTCGTTCGCGGATCTCCGCGACGCGCGAGAAATTCACCTCGAAGACCGAGTGGACGTGAGCCGACGTGCGACGGCTGAGCACCATGTGCTCGGCGATCTTCTTGCGCATCACGGACATCTTCTCGACGCGGTCTCCACCGGCGGGCCGCGCGGCCGAGCGGCCCTCCACCGCGGCCGGAGCCTGCGCCGCGGCCGGTGCCGCCGGCGAAGCTCCTGTCCCCTTGCTATCGATGAATGACAGGATGTCGTCGCGCGTCACGCGTCCGCCGATGCCGGTGCCGGCGATTTGCGAGATGTCGACCCCGTGCTCCTTGGCAATCCGCCGCACGAGCGGTGAAGAGCGGTGTCGAAGCCGTTCCTCCGTCGTCACAGCAGCCGGGGCGCTCTGCGCCGTCGGCGCAGCCTGCGGGGGCGCCGTCGGCTGGGGCGCGACGCCGTCCGCCTGCGGCGACGGAGCGGGGGTCGGTACAGCAGGCGCATCGACTTTCGGCGCGACGGACGGTTCGGCCTTCGGCGATGCGACCTCTGCCGGCGCGGCCGACTCGGTCTTCACCGCTGCGCCGGCAGGCTCGATCACCGCGACGACCGTGTTGACCGAAACGGTCTCGCCGTCCTTGTGCCTGATTTCGGCAAGCACGCCGGCCGCTGGCGCGGGGATCTCCGCATCCACCTTGTCGGTGGAGATCTCGAAGAGCGGCTCGTCGCGCTCGACGGCATCGCCCACTTTCTTGATCCAGCGGACGATGGTGCCCTCGGCGATCGACTCGCCCATCTGCGGCATGACGACGTTGGTAGCCATAGGCGGTGCCCGGCGGGCTACAGGTGAATCGCCGCCCCGTGCAGGGCGTGTGACGCCTCGGCGACAGCCTCGGCCATCGTCGGATGCGCGTGGATCGTCCGGATCAGCTCTTCGACGGTGGACTCGAGCCGCAGCGCGAGCGTCGCCTCGGCGACGAGCTCGGTCGATCGCAGACCGATCATATGGACGCCGAGCACCTGGTCGTACTTCGCGTCTGCCACGATCTTGACGAACCCGTCCGTTTCGGCGGCCATCTTCGCGCGAGCGAGCACCCCAAACGGAAACGTGCCGATGCGGACGTCGAACCCTCGGGCCTTCGCCTCGTCCTCGGTCAGCCCGACGCTTCCAATCTCCGGGTCGCAATAGGTGCAGCCCGGCACGTGGTCGTAATTGAGCGGCCGAGTTTCCTTCCCGCCGATGCGCTCCGCCGCAAGAATGCCTTCGGCAGAAGAGACGTGGGCGAGCTGCGGGTGGCCCGGGCTGCCCAGGGTGATCACATCGCCGACGGCCGATATGCCGGGAACGCTGGTTCGATAGTCCGGTCCGACCTTGATGTAGCCCCGATCCATCTCCATGCCAAGGCGCTCCAGGTCGAGCCCTGTCGTCACCGGTGCTCTGCCGGTCGCCACCAGCAGGTAGTCTGCCTGGAACGACTTCGTGCTCCCGTCGGACAACTGCGCCGACACGTTCACGCCGTTCGCCGAGACGGTCGCGCCGGTGACCCTGGCGCCGGTGTGGCTCGTGATGCCCTGTTTCCTGAACGACTTTTCGAGCTCCGCGGACACGGCCGCGTCTTCGACGGGGACGAGCCGGGGCAACAGCTCGAGGATGGTCACGTCGCTGCCGAACCGGCGAAAGATGGAGGCGAATTCCACGCCGACGGCGCCGCTCCCCATGATCACGATCGAGGTGGGAACCTCTTTCAGGTGAATCGCTTCATCGCTCGTCAGGATGCGCGTGCGGTCGATTGCGACGCCCGGAACGCTTCGGGGCGTCGAGCCGGTGGCGATGATGATTTCGCGCCGGGCGCGCAGCGTCTGCGTCTCGCCCTCGAACACGTCCACGCCAAGCGGGCTGCCCTTCCCGCCGACGATGCGCGCCGTGCCCTTGATCCAGTCGATCTTGTTCTTCCTGAAGAGGTACTCGACGCCTTTGGTGATGCCGGCGACGATGCGGTCCTTCCGCGCGTGCACGTGCGCCATGTCGATGCCGATCGGCAGCGTCCCCGCGCCGGCGGCCCCGCCGATGGTCACGCCCCACTCCTTGGCCTGCTGAACGACCTTCAGGGCATGGGCGTGTTCGAGCAGGGCCTTCGTGGGAATGCACCCCCACAGCAGGCATGTGCCGCCGAGCGCCTTCTGCTTTTCGACGACGGCAACCGTCATCCCGAGCTGCGCGGCCCGGATGGCCGCTACGTAGCCGCCAGTGCCGGCCCCGACGATGACGAGGTCATATTCGCGTTCGTTGGCCAAGGGAATCCCTCTCCGGGGCGGACTGCGGGCGTCCGCTCGTCATCGCTTCGTCAGGGACGAGAGCGGTACGAAAGCAGTGGCGCCGGCCGTCCGCGACGCAGCCGCAGCGTCAGGGTCGGACACCGGCGGCTCGAGACGGGAGACGCGGGCGCGCAGCTGCCCATGTTCGTAACGGAGCTCCCAATAGGACTCCGTCAGCCGCTCGAGGCGTCTGGCGGTGCGGCGCGCGCGCACGAACGCCACCGCCGCGATGAGGAACGCCGCGCCAATGAGAAGCCGCTCGAAAATCAACAGGCTCGTACCTTAGCCAACGGCTTGCAACAGTGTCAACCGCCTGCCACAATACCGCGGGACTTCGGGATTCCTCCCCCTCCCCGATGAGTCATAAGCCGAAAACCGTCCTCGTCGTCGACGATGACGAGGGGATGCGCGACACGCTGACGGCGATCCTGAAGCGTGAATATCGGGTCCTCCGCGTGGCGAGCGGCGAGGCGGCGCTCCCGGTGTTGAACCGCGAGGACGTCGACCTGATGCTGCTCGACGTCCGCCTTCCGGGCATCAGCGGCTTCGAGGTGCTCCGGATCGTCAAGGAGAACTACGGGCTCATCGAGGTGATCATGATTTCCGCGATCACCGACGTCGAAACCGCCGTCCAGGCGATCAAGCACGGGGCGTATCACTACATCACGAAGGATTTCGACTACGACCAGCTGCGATCGCTCGTCAGGAACGCGGGCGAACGGCAGGATCTGAACCGGCAGGTCCTCACGCTGTCGGCGCAGGTTGCCGATCAGACGGACCGCGAGTTCATCGTCGGGCCGAGCCGGATGACGCGCGACATCATCGACCTCGTGCACAAGGTGGCGAAGCTGTCGGCGACGGTGCTCATCCTCGGCGAGAGCGGCACCGGGAAAGAACTGCTGGCGCGATTGATCCATCGCGAGGCCGGCGATCCTGAGGCGCCGTTCATCGCGGTGAACCTGGCGGCCATCCCACGCGAGCTGGCCGAGAGCACGCTGTTCGGCCACGAGCGCGGCGCGTTCACCGGTGCGCACCGGCAGCAGCTCGGCAAGTTCGAGCTGGCGTCGAACGGCACCCTCTTCCTCGACGAAATCGGCGACCTTCGGCTGGATCTCCAGGCGAAGCTGCTGCGCGCCATCCAGGAGGGCGAGATCGAACGCGTGGGCGGAGCGAAGCCGATCAAGACGGACTTTCGACTGATCGCCGCGACCAACGTCGACCTCGACAAGGCGGTGAAAGAGGGCCGCTTCCGCGAAGACCTCTACTACCGCATCAACGTGATCCCGATCAAGCTGCCGCCGCTCCGTGAACGGGCCGACGACATCCCGCAGCTCGCGGAATTCTTCCTGCGGCGATATACGGGCCGCTTCCGCAAGCGCATCCTGGGAATCTCCGATCCGACGATCGCGATGCTCAAGAAGTACTGGTGGCCGGGCAACATCCGGGAACTCGAGAATCTGATCGAGCGCCTCGTCGCGGTCAGCGACAAGGATTACATTTCCGAGGAGGACCTCCCCCTCGAATTCCATTTCGCGCAACTCGAGCCGCGCGGACGAGGCGACGACTCGCTCTTCGAAGAAGCCACCAACACGTTCGAGCGCAACTTCCTGCTGCGCGCCCTGGAGAAATGCGGCTGGAACGTCACGGGCACCGCGGAGTATCTCGGCATTCCGCTGAGCACGTTGAAGTACAAGATGGACAAACTGGACGTCCGGCAGATTGCCAAACGCCTGCGTGGGGCGTGATCGGACAACAATCTGCCTGAGCCGGCCAAGAGGCTGTCTGCCGGCGCTAATCGATTGATTTCAGAGAACTACGCCCACTGAACCGGGTTCGCGCACGCCCCCGCCAGTCGAACCCTTAGCCGCTCAAAGCTGCCGCGTCGCGTCGCCCGGATAACGTCGGGCGATCGGCATCCCGCGTTTCCGGAACCTTTTCAGCAATCTGGCCGCTGGCTGCTCCGTTGGAATATCCGTTGCAGCTCCACCTTTTCAGCCGATTTCAACCTGCTAACAGACAAGAACCAGGCCGTCTTTCGAGATCCTCCGCAGCACGACTGGCGGTTTTCGACTTGGAGCGCTGATGCAGCCGTCCATGTTCAATGTCCGTGTGCCTCTCGATGCCCGGCCGGACGTGTTCCTGATGAACACGCTGACCGACGCGCAGGTGGTCGTCTCGCAGGATGTGATCGACCTGCTCAATCGCGCCGCGCGCGGTCCGATCGTTCCGTCGAGCGTCGAAGAGCGGGAGGCACTGCACCTCCTCGCCGACAACGGCTTCCTCGTCGCCGATCGCGACACGGAACGTCGTCACCTGGACGCGTTCTTCGATGCGGTCAAGCACGATCGGAGTGAGCTGAACGTCACTGTTCTGACGACCCTGCAGTGCAACTTCGCGTGCGACTACTGCTTCCAGGGCGATCACGGCGATCACAACAAATTCGCCGAGAAGATGACGCTCGACACATCCGCGAAGGTCGTGCAGTGGATCGAGCGGCAGCTGGACGGCGTACGGCCGGAGAAATTCGTCCTGACGTTCTTCGGCGGCGAGCCGCTGCTGAATCTGCCGGTGATGTACGACATGGCCGAACGCCTGTGGGCGGCGACCACGTCACGCGGCGTCCCGATGTCGATCAGCATCATCACGAACGGGCTGCTGCTCACGACCGACGTCGTCGATCGCCTGCTCCCATATGGCCTTCGCGGCGTGAAGATCACGCTCGACGGCGATCACGACACGCACAACCGGATGCGTCCGCTGCGCGGCGGACAGGGCACGTTCGATCGCATCGTCGAGAACATCCGTCAGGTGGCGGGGCGGTGCCCGATCGCAATCGGCGGCAACTTCGACGAGAGTTCGGTCGACAGCTATGCGGCGCTGCTCGATTACCTCGCGGCGCAGGATTTCGCCGACAAGCTGGTCAACGTCAACTTCAAGCCGATCGTGCGCAACGAGGCGCCGGCGCCGAAAGGGGTGCTTCCGCTCATCCCGGTCGATGCGACCGGCCGGCCGCTCGGACAGGCCGGTGGTGCGTTGAACGGGACGTGCATGTCGAATGTCGGCAAGGGCGGCGGCCTCGGGTGCGACAGCTGCGATTTTCTCGACGACAAGATGACGTGGCTGCGCCAGGAGACCAGACAGCGCGGCTTCCCCACGCCCGACGGCGTGCACGGCGGACCCTGCCACGTGCACCACACGCACGCGCATACGGTCGGCCCCGACGGGTCGCTGTACGCGTGCCCTGGTTTCACCGGCGAGAAGGCGCTCTCGACCGGGCACATCGATGGACGGCGCGACGCTGTACGGGAGAGCCGGCTCGAACAGTTCGAGCGGCTTCATCCCTGGGACGAATGTCAGGACTGCTCGTTTATCCCCGTGTGTGCCGGGGGATGTCTCGTGGCATCGCACACGCAGCTCGGTGACATGAACCTGCCGACATGTCACAAGCGGAGCTTTGAATCGGCGCTTGTCGCGCTGGCCCACGACGTGGCCAGCGCTTCCTGAGGGAGACTACAATGAAGATCACGGTCATCAAGAAGGGTACTGTCAACGCCAAGCCCAACGGGTTCTGCATCTCATTCATCGACGACGGCCTTCTGGCCAAGAAGTAGATTGCGGCCGTCCGCACGCACGACGGCGTCGGAGCACGCCCTCCGACGCCGGTCGTGCGCGGCAGTGCTGGCGCTGCTCATATTGTCGGCGGCCCGGTGCACTCGACCCGGGCCGCCTGCGCCTCCCGGCCCGGACAAGACGCTCAGAATCGGGTACGGCGAGGTCGGCTCGGCGGACGCGAACAACGGCATCCGGCAGCTCGTTCAATTGTTCTCGTCGGAGGGGCTGGCGCGGATTGGTGAGGATGGTCGACCCCTTCCCTCGCTCGCGCAATCGTGGACGGTCAGCCCGGATGGCCTGTCCATGCAGATCCAACTGAGGTCCGGCGTGCATTTTCACGACGGTTCATCTGCGAATGCGGAAGCGGTCGCGGCGTCGCTCAATGCGACGCTCCCGGCGCGCATGGGTCCGGCGTTCGAGGATGTCGAATCGATCCGGCCCGGCGGGGACACGCAGATCGACGTGCGGTTTCGACGCTCCTCGCCGTTCCTTCTCGAAGCCCTCGAGGCGCCCGTACAGCACGGCCCGGCCGGTGCGGGTACAGGGGCGTTCCAGCCGATCGGCGCCGGCCAGCCGGACCAGATGCGCGCGAACGCGGACTACTATCTCGGTCGACCCTCAATCGACCGTATCGTGATCACCCCGTACCCCAACGTTCGCTCGGCGTGGGCGGAGATGCTCCGCGAGCGCATCGATTTTCTGTACGAAGTGGGTGTCGACGCGTTGTCGTCACTCGCCAGCGCGAAGAACGTGTCGGTCTTCACGTATACGCGGCACTACCAGTACATGCTCATCTTCAACACGCGGGCCGCGCCCCTGCGTGACGCGGCGATCCGTCGCGCGCTCAGCACTGCGGTCGACCGCAAGGCGCTCGTCCAGGATGCCTTCGACGGCCACGCGATCCCATCCGCGGGAATGCTGTGGCCTCAACACTGGGCCGCCAATGCGGATTTCCGGGGATTTGCGTTCGACCCGCAGTCGGCAATTTCTTCGCTCGCCCGTGCGAACGGCCACGCTCCCGTGCGGTTCACCTGCCTGGTCCGATCGGACCTCGATCGAGTCGGCATCGCCCTGAAACGGCAGCTCGAGGCCGTCGGTGTAGGATGTCGATCGAAGAAGCGCCGTTCGACGATATCTGGCGCGCCATGTCGACGCGGAAATTCGACGCGGTCCTGCTGGAATACATCAGCGGACCGAGCCTGTTCCGCCTCTACCAGGTCTGGCACTCAGGCACATCCTTCAACGCCGCGAATCTCGGCAGCCCCGGCCTGGACGCGTCGTTCGACCAGGTGCGCTACGCCGCCAACGATGCGGAGTACCGCGGCGCGGTCGCGAACCTCCAGAGGGTCACCGCCGAGGATCCGCCGGCAATTTTCCTGGCGTGGAGCGAGCGGGCGCGCGCGGTGAGCCGCCGCTTCGACGTCGCCGCGGAGCCCGGACGTGACATCCTGACGACGCTGCGCCTGTGGCGGCCCACTAACGCGATGCAGTACGTCGACCGAAACTAGGACCGGCGGCACATGCGTCCAAGGATTCGACATCTCTCGGTCCGGTTCGCACTCCTGCTCGGGGCGGCCGCCGTGCTGCCGCTGCTCGTCTACGGCTTCGTCTCCCTGGTTTCGCTCGGATCCGGCACCCGCCAGACGGTGGTGCAGGGCAACATCAACGTGGCAACCCGCGCCGGCGAAGAAATCCGGCGCTACGTCGTGGCCAATGCCGACCTCCTGAAGGTGCTGTCCGCGGATCTGCAGGACACCGGCCTTTCGCGGGCGCAGCAGGACCGGGTGCTCAAGAACTACGTGCTGCAGGTCCGCGAGTTCCGCGAGATCACCCTGTTCGACGAAGCGGGTAAGACCGTGGCCACCAGCCGCATTGGCGCACCGCGCGTGCGTCGGCCCGACGCGGGCGACATCACCGTCGACGGCGTCGCCATGTCGCCCATCCGCGTGGACGAAGATCTGCTGCCGACCACGACGTTCGCGCTGCACCTGAAGAGGCTCGGACGGGATGCGGGCTGGCTGGTCGGGGAGTTCAGCCTCGAGGAGATGTGGCGCACGGTCGACCGCATCCGCATCGGGACGACCGGCTACGCGATGGTTGTCGCCGGCAGCGGCGAGTTGATCGCGCACGGCGACCCCGACAGAAAGGCGCTCGTCGCACAGGCGACGAACATGAGCGCGCATCCGCTCGTGGCGGCCGCCGCGAAATCCAGAACCGGCCAGCCGGTGTCGCTCGAATATGGCGACCAGAACGGCCGCCGCAGCCTCGGCGTCGCCATCCGCATCGCGCCACTCGGATGGACGGTCCTCGTCGAGCAGCCGACCAGCGAGGCGTATGCCATTGCCGGAACGCTTCGGCGTCAGCTGACGGCGTCCATCGGCGTCGCGCTGCTCGCGATGGTGTCGGTCGGCTATTTCTTCGGCCGATCGTTCATCGGCCCGATCCTGTCGCTCAAGCGTGCAACCCGGGAGGTCGCCGGCGGCCGCCTCGACACGCGCGTCGACATCGGCAGCGGCGACGAGTTCGGGGAGCTCGGCGACGCGTTCAACACCATGGCCGGTCGCCTCGCGCAGCTGCAGGAGGACGTCAAGCGCCAGGAGCGCCAGGCGATGTTCGGCCGCGTCGCATCGGGGCTCGTGCACGATCTGCTGCACCCGATTCAGAACGTCGGCAACAACACCCGCCTCCTGATGCGCGACGACCTGGACGCCGACACGCGGGAAGAGTGCAGCCGCAGCATCGACCGCGAAATGACGACCATCAAACGGTTCCTGGACGATCTCCGCAACGTGGCCAAACCGCGTCCGGTCGAACGGTTCGCCATGGACGTCAACGGGTCCGTCGCCGAAGTCGTCGACTCGATGCGTCCCGAAGCCGAGCGATCCGGGATCCTGCTCGAGTCCCGGTTCGCACCAGGAGCACTGCTGATCGACGGCGACCGCTTTGCGCTGGGTCGGGTGTACAGGAACCTCCTCACGAACGCCATCCAGGCGACCGAGCCGGGCGGCCGCGTCACCGTCGTCACGTCGCGAGCGGATGACGCCGTGGAGATCGGCGTTACCGACACCGGGTCAGGAATCGCCGCCGATCGCCTGTCCGCGATCTTCGATGATTTCGTCACCACCAAGCGGCGCGGCCTCGGCCTCGGCCTCGCCATTTCCAAGCGGATCGTCGAGCAGCTCGACGGCTCGATTACCGTGAGGAGCGAAGTAGGGCGGGGCACGACATTCACCGTGCGCCTTCCCGCACGCGACCAACAGACGGCAGAGGCGGCCGCGAGCTGACGCGCCGGGCCTGAGCCACATGACAAGAGGGAGCGGCGAGATGTTCAAGACATTGGTCAAGACGGAGACGGTCACGCTGAACGAACAAACCATTTCGGTGCGGTACTTCGAGCTGCGGACGCTCCGCGGCGCGCGCCGCTACAGCGTGGAAATCCTGCTCGGTCCAGGCGACCGCATCATTCTGGACGACGACTCGGTGCTGAATCTGGAGGCACGGGCAACCTGCCTGGTGCCGGCGACGGTATACAGCCGTGCGCTCGCGGCCCGGGCGACGGCAGCCTGACCGCCTGTGAGAGGGAGCGCAGCGGCGCGTGATGCGGCCGCCGCGCTGCTCTCAGAGGGGGATATTGCTGGGGGGAAAACAGCCGCCTGTCTATTTCTATTTGCGGGGCAGCACCGCGTCTTTGAGCTGCTTGACGATCCGCGCCTTCACCACCGTTTTCGCCGGAATCTTGATCGCTTCACCCGTGGCCGGATTGCGGCCCATGCGCGCCTTCCGCTTCTGCACCACGAGCTTCGCCATCCCCGGTACGACGAACTCACCCGATCGCTTCAGCTCTTTCTCCGCGAGCACCGCCAGTTCGTCGAAAATGTCGCGAGCCTGCGTCCGCTTCATCTCGAACTTGTCGGCGAAGTGTGAAAAGAGTTCTGACTTGCCCATTCTTCGGGCATCGGCCATCGCGTCCCCCTAACCTTCACGCGCGTGGGATATTCACCGCTTGGCCCTCGCGCGCGCAGCGAGACGGCGGTTTTGTTCAGGAAATCGCCGTATGCTAGCCCGCGCCTCTCGCCAGTGTCAAACGGCGAGCCGGCGAAAACCGCGAATTTCGGCCGCAGAATGCTAGAATTTGCAGGCATGTCAAGCTCAACGCTCGAGACGTTTCCCAATCCGCGGCCCGAGCGTGACTACGAGATCGCGATCAGCTGCCCCGAGTTCACGTCGGTCTGTCCGAAGACCGGCCTGCCCGATTTCGGCGAAATCCGCATCACCTACGTGCCGGCCGAACGCTGTGTCGAGTTGAAGTCGCTCAAGTACTACCTGATCGAGTTTCGTAACAGAGGCGCCTTTTACGAGAGCGTCACGAACCAGATTCTCGACGACCTTGTTTCGCTCCTGCAGCCGCGGCAGATGACCGTCGTCGGCGATTTTTCGGTGCGTGGCGGCATCAAGACCATCGTCACGGCGAGACACACCGGTTAACCTGTCGTGGACGACGCCGTCCGGGTACCCATCGAGGCGGAGATCGACCTGCACGCATTCCTGCCATCAGACATCCGTTCGGTCGTGACCGAGTACGTCGCCGCGGCCGGCGCCGCCGGCCTTCGCGAGGTCCGGCTGGTACACGGGCGTGGTCGCGGGGTGCAGCGGGCCATCGTGCACCAGGCGCTCGACGAACACCCCATGGTCGTCGAATTCTGGGACGACCCGGCGTCGCATCTCGGTGCGACGATCGCCAGGCTCGAGGCGCCGCGGCCATGAGCGGTCCGTGGAACCGCCGTCGTATGGCCGCCGTCGTGCTCCTGGCGGCGGTCTCGGGGCTGGTCGCGACACGCGGACAGGCGCAGGTGCCCACGCCGGAAGAGCACTTCGGCTTCCGCATGGGGGCCGAAGGCCGTCTCGCCGGCGCAGACGAGATCGAGCGGTACCTCGCGTCTGTCGCTGCGCGCTCAGACCGCGTGACGATTGTCGACATCGGCGCCACGACGGATGGCCATCGAACGCCGGCCGCCCTCGTCAGCTCGCCCGCCAACATCCGCGATCTCGAACGGATCCGGGCAGCCAACCAGCGCCTCGCCGATCCTCGCAGGCTGTCACCCGACGATGCACGACAGCTCGCCATGACGCAGAAAGCGGTCGTCGCAATCGGCGCCAGCATCCATGCGAACGAGGTCGGCGCAACGCAGGCCGCCAACGAGCTCCTGTACACGCTGGCAACCAGCTCGGACCCGGCGACCCTCAGAGTGCTCGAGGCGGCGGTGATTATCCTGATCCCATCGCTCAACCCCGACGGCCATCGCCTCGTGGTGGACTGGTACAACAAGGAGCGAGGAAGCCCGTTCGAGGGAGGTCCGATGCCGTGGCTCTCTCACAGGTACGCGGGCCACGACATCAACCGGGACGCGTTCATGATGAACCTGGTGGAGAGCCGCAACCTCGCGCGGTTCTTCTATACCAGCTGGCATCCGCAGGTGTTCCTGACCATGCATCAGATGGAGGGAAACGGCGCGCGGTTCTCGGCGCCGCCCACGGTCGATCCGATTTCGCCGAACTACGATCCGCTGATCTGGCGCGAGGCGGCACTCCTCGGCAGCGCCATGACGCTCGAGCTCGAGCGCGACGGCCGCAGCGGCGTCGCCTCGAACGCCGAGTACGACTACTACTGGCCGGGATACGAAGACTCGGCTCCGCTCGGGCACAACACGGTCTGCCTGCTCACCGAAGTCGCGAGCGTCAAGGTCGCGACCGGAGTCACCCTTCCCGTGCAGCCCCTGCGTGACGGTGAACGCGGCGGGATCCGCCCGATACCCACGGTCGACCTGCCGAATCCGTGGCCTGGCGGACGCTGGACGCTGCGCAACATCGTCGAGTACGACCTCAGTGCCGTGCACGGACTGCTGCAGGCGGTTGCAGCCTACCGTGAGCAGATCGTGCAGAATTTCTACGACATGGGCGCGCGTGCCGTCGACGCGGGCACGCGCGGCGCCCCCTTCGCGTTCATCGTTCCCCCCGAACAGCACGATCCAGCGGCGGCGAAGAAGCTCGAGGATCTGCTCCTCCAGAGCGGGGTGGAGATTCATCGGGCGCTCGAGCCGTTTCGCGCCGACGGCGATCCCTATCCAGCGGGCACCGATATCATCCTGCTCTCGCAGCCGTACCGGGCCTACGTGAAGACGCTGCTCGAGCGCCAGGACTACCCTCGTACCCGCGCCGCCGGCGGCGCGTCAGAGGGCCGGCCGTACGACGTCGCAGGCTGGACGCTCCCCGCTCAGATGGGAGTGTCGGTGACGACGATCGAGCGCACGTTCGAGCCGCCCGCGATGTCGCGCCTGACGACGGCGACCATCACACCGGCGCGTGTCTGGGCCGATCGTCGTCCGTCCTATTACGTTGTCGATGGTCGCGGGACGGGCGGCGCCCTTGCCGTCAATCGACTGCTGCAGGCCGCGATCGCAACGGCCTGGCTGACGGCGGACCTCGACGTTCGTGGAACCCGGTATCCGGCCGGCTCACTCGTCGTCACCGCCACACCGGCGGCGACGCCCGTCGTCGAGAAGATCGCGGCCGATCTCGGCCTCCGCGCAGACGGCGTGACAGGCAAACAGCCGCCATCTGTTCGCCCAATCGTGCGCCCCAGACTCGCGCTGTACAGGCCCTGGACGGCGTCGGACGATGAGGGGTGGACCAGATGGGTGTTCGACGAGTACGGATTCCGCTACGACAGCCTGTCGGACAGGGACGTCCGAGCCGGAAACCTGCGCGCTCGGTACGATGTGATCGTTCTCCCGAACGAAGCACCCGATCGAATCGTCTCGGGTCAGGCGGCATCAGCCGTTCCGGAGGAATATGCCGGCGGGCTCGGAGAGGCCGGAACGCACGCGCTGAAAGACTTCGTCGAAGCCGGCGGCACGCTGGTCGCCCTTGACCATGCCAGCGATGTCGTCGTCAGTGCGTTCGGCCTTCCGGTCCGTGACGTGACGGGAGGGCTCGGAACCGATGCGTTCTTCTGCCCCGGCTCGATCGTTCGGATCGACCTCGACACGGCCCAGCCGCTCGCGTACGGCATGCCGTCGAAGACTGCCGGGTTCTTCCGCAGCAGTTCGGCGTTCGACGTATCCGCCGGCGCGAGCGCGGTCGCCCCCGTTCGATATGCCGGCAAAGACGTCCTCCTGAGCGGGTGGCTCGATGGCGAGAGCGTCATCGCAGGGCGTCCTGCGGTCGTTCAGATGAACATCGCTGCCGGACACGTCGTCCTGCTTGGATTTCCCGTGCAGCATCGCGCCCAGTCGCTCGCCACCTTCCGCCTTCTCTTCAACGCGATCCTGACCGCTCGTTAGTCACGGGCGAAGCACACCCGGTGCGGTCGTTCCGCTCCGACGGCACGTCTGTTGCCAACGTTCGCGTCGAGTGCAGACGCACCGCTCATTCACGCCTGTATTTCGGACGGCAACCCAAGTCCCTCTCCGCGATTGCACCAGCGGCGGACCTCGCCGATGAAACTTCTGCAATCCGACGTCGTCCGCGTACGTCAGTTGCGATGGCGGATCGCCGGCATCCGCGCGTATCCGTCGTGCGAGGTGCTCGCACTGCACGGCCTCGACGCCGACAACGCAGGCATCGATCGGACAATCCTCACGCCCTTCGACAGGGTGGAGCGAATCGAGCGCGGCACGCATGTTCGCCGCGTGAGCCGCCGCCAGTGGAGACGCGCATGCCGTGCTTGCCTCGCAGGCGACGTCCGCGCGAACGGCCTTCGATGCGCCCGGCGCGCGTCCATCGACCTCCTGCCGTTTCAGCTCGAACCCGCACTTGCCGTGGTTCGCGGTCTCGGGACGCGCGTGCTGCTGGCCGACGACGTGGGCCTCGGAAAGACGGTCGAGGCGGGGTTGATCATCGCGGAACTCCTGGCGAGGGACGCGACAACGCGCGTGCTGATCGTCACGCCGCCGGGACTGCGCGATCAGTGGCGGCACGAGCTGGCCGATCGGCTGCATCTCGACGCCTCCGTCATGGACGTCCGGATGCTGACCGTCCGGATGGCAGCTTTGCCACAAGGCGTGAACCCATGGGCGACGGTGCCGGTCGCCATCACATCGATCGACTTTCTGAAACGCGTGGAGGTTCTCGCTGCCGCAGGCGCCTGTCGATGGGACGTCATTGTCGTCGACGAAGCGCATGGCGTGACGGCGGACAGCGATCGTCATCGAGCCGTCGCGACGCTGGCCGCCCGCACACCTCACGTCATTCTCTTGACGGCCACGCCGCACAACGGCGATCGGCGCCTGTTCGAGTCCCTCTGCTCTCTCGGCGGCGCTCCCGGCGAACAGCTCCTCGTGTTCCGGCGAACGCGGAAGGACATCAGCACCGGCACGTCGAGACGCATCCATCGTCTGGCCGTTCGGGTCAGCGAGGAGGAGTCCCGCATGCACGCGCTCCTCGCCCGATTCATGCGTGCGATCAGACGCGAGCATGCCGGCGGCTCGCGAACCAGCGGCACCGCCGATCGTGCGGCGCTCTCGCTCGCTCTGTCGGTTCTGCAGAAGCGTGCGCTGTCCAGCGCTCGATCGCTCCAGCTGTCGGTAGAGCGCCGTCTTGCGGCGCTCGACGACGACACCCGCGGCGCGGAGCAGATGGAACTGCCGCTCGGCGATGCACACGGCGAGCTCGTCACCGCCGATCAGCAGCCCGAATGGCCGCGCCTGCTCGGCCTGCGGGATGCGGTCCACGAACGGGCGATGCTGACAGCGCTCCACGGGGTGTGCCGCGCGGCCTCACGCCGCGAGTCCAAGGTCACGGCGCTTGGACGGCTGCTCCGACGTGTGCGCGAGCCCGCGATCGTCTTCACCGAGTATCGAGACACGCTCCTGCACATCCGCGCGGCGCTCGAGGCGCACGGGCTGCACTCGGCGGTCCTGCACGGAGGGCTGCGCGGGGAAGAACGGCGCGTGGCAGTCGAAGCGTTCAGCGCCGGAACCGTGCGGCTGCTGCTTGCCACCGACGCGGCGGGAGAAGGTCTGAATCTCCATCATGCCTGCCGGCTCGTCGTCAATCTCGAGCTGCCGTGGAATCCGATGCGGCTCGAGCAGCGCATCGGACGCGTCGACCGCATCGGACAGCGCGCCGTCGTTCACGCCTTCCATCTGATCGCGGCAGGCACCGCGGAGGCGGCCATTCTGCGGCGGCTGCAGGCGCGTGTGGCCAGCGCGCACGTAGACATCGCCATGCCGGATCCGCTCGGGGACGAGCCGTCGGTCGCCTCTCCTCAGTGGTTCACGGGAACGACGCACGGAGTGTCGGCGCGCGGCCAGCGCCATGAGCGGCGTGCGCTCCTCCTCCTTCATCCATCGATGTCGTCAGAGGCCGCCGCCGAGTCGGCGCGGATCGACTTTGCGCGCCGGGTTGTTCGCGCGGGCGACGAACGAGCGCTCTCCGAGCTCCAGATTGGCGGTCCTGCGGGAATGGTGACGACGCACCGGAATACGCGGGCTGCGCTCGGTGGCGCGATCGTCATGCTCTGGCAAGCCGCCGTCGAGGATGGATGCGGCCGGCTGGTCGCCACCGCGAGTCTTGCGGTCTCGCTCAAGGTCTCGCCCGCGGCACGGCGTACGGTGGCGTCGATGCGGGGCCTGGTCGACGACGCGAGCGCGGCGGCAACACGGACGGTCGACGCGGCGCTCGAGCCCTGGCGAGACGAGGTACGCGCGAGCCACGCATCGTTCCTCGCAGCACAGCGCCTCCGTGACGAACGCCTGGCGGCGATGCGGCTGGAGGCGTCCGCGTCCGGCGGGCACACAACGTTGCGCCAGCGCGGCCTGTTCGATCTGCGGGCCGAGCGCGACTACGCAACGGACGTCGCCGATCGACTGGCGGCCGCGCGCGACGTTGCCGGACGTCAGCGATTCCTCGAACGATCGTCGATGTTGTCCTTTGCGCCTCCGCAGCTGGTGCTCGCGCTCTTCTCGTAGCCATGCTGCCTCTGTCCGGCGGCATGGTGTCGGAAGCCTACCTGGAGGGCATCATCGCCGGCGGGGCAGCCCACATGGACCTGCTCGCGGTTGCCCGGCGACGCGACGCACTGCGGTGGAGCGAAATCAGTGCGACGCTGGGACCAGCGTCGAGTCCTCGAGCGATGTTCGAGATCGGAGCCGAGCCGCTGGCACGCCTGCTCGGATTCGACGGCGCAACGGCGATTTTCGCTGGGCCGCGGACGATGGCCGCCACGCTGACCGGCGGCGATCGGCCGGTCGCACTGCTCGTGGCGCCCTGGGGAGAACCGCTCGAGCACCTCTGGCGCGAGGCTGTCACCGAAGCCATGCGGCGGGCGTCCTCGTGGTGTCTCGTCTTCAACGGCACGCATCTACGGATCGCCGACGCGAGCCGCACCTACACGCGACGACATGTCCAGTTCCACCTCCCGCACATCGCCGAAGACCCGCGCTGGTTTCGCGCGTTCTGGTGCCTCTGTGGCGCGCCGACGCTGGCCATCGCAGTCGCTGACGGTCCCCGGACACGTCTCCACGAGATCGTCGATGCGTCCGACCGCCACGCGCTTGGCGTCTGTCGATCGCTCAGAGGCGGCGTCCTCACGGCCTCCACCGAGATCCTCGGTGCACTCACGGCGTCGGGCCGAGGCGCCGTCGCTCTCGACGTTGCATTCGAGCAGGCGCTCACCATCGTGTACCGGCTGCTCTTCCTGCTGTTCGCGGAAGCGCGCGCGCTCGTGCCAATCTGGCACCCCGTGTACCGCGAAAGTTACAGCGTGGAGTCGCTGCGAACCGCGGTGGAGCGGCCGCAGGGTGCGCGCGGCCTGTGGGAAGCGCTCGGAGCGATCACGCGGCTCGCCCACGCGGGTTGCGATGCCGGCGACCTCCATGTCACGCCGTTCAACGGACGCCTGTTCGCTCCGGCGCGCACCCCTCTCGCCGAACGCCGGCACATGGACGACGAGGCGGCGACCCGCGCGCTGCGCGCGTTGTCCAACCGGCCTGCCAGCGATGGCAGGGGCCTCGAACCAATCGCGTATCGGGATCTCGGTGTCGAGCAACTCGGGGCGGTGTACGAAACGCTGCTCGACTACACGCCTAGGCTTGCGCCGCCGTCCCGCGGCGCTGCGCAGGGCGGCGCGCGGCGCCGGCGCGTGTCGCTCGAAGCGGGATCGCACGTCCGCAAGTCGACCGGAACCTTCTACACACCACAGCCGATCGCGGACTACGTCGTGCGCCGCACGCTGGCGCCGCTGGTTCGCGACGCCTCACCCGACGCCATTCTTCGCCTGCGCATCGTCGACCCCGCCATGGGAAGCGGCGCGTTCCTGGTTGCGGCGTGTCGGTTCCTGGCGGGCGCCTACGAGACAGCCCTCATCAGTGCCGGCGGCTGCCATCCAAGCGACATCGACGCGCATGAGCGGACGCTCATCCGTCGGACGATCGCCGAGCGCTGTCTGTACGGGGTGGACCTGAATCCGACCGCCGTACAGCTTGCGCGCCTTTCCATCTGGCTCGCGACGCTTGCCGCCGATCGGCCCCTCAGCTTTCTGGACCACCGCCTCAGATCCGGGAACAGTCTGCTCGGCGCATGGATCGCCGCCCTCGGCAGACGCCCCGAACGGGCACCGAGGAAGCGCGTGGCCGCCGGATCGCCCCCCTTCCTGTTCGAGGAACTTCGCGTTCGGGACGCGCTTCGCTCGACGCTTCCACGTCGGTTCTCGCTCGAGTCGACGCCGAGCGACACCATCGAGCAGGTGCGCGGGAAGGAAAGAAGCTTTGCGGCAATCGCGGCACCAACGGCACCTCTCGGGCGGTGGCGGCAGGTTGCCGACCTCTGGTGCGCCTCCTGGTTGTGCGACGATGTGCGCAAAGTGCCGGCGGCGGCATTTCACGATCTATCGGACGCGATCGTGACGGGCCGCGGCGGCCTGGCGCGGGATCTCACGCAGCAGTACTTGCGCGCGGCGGAGGCCATCGCGCGGGACCACACACTATTTCACTGGGAGCTGGAGTTTCCCGAGGTCTTCTTCGCCGGCGACGGTTCGCGTCTGCCGAACGGCGGCTTTGACGCCGTTCTCGGCAATCCGCCGTGGGACATGCTGCGGGCCGATCCTGACGTGGCGGGCAAAAACCCCCGGCAGGTGGTTCGATTCACGAGGGATACCGGCGTCTACTCGGCCCAGTCGGACGGCCACGCGAACAGCTACCAGCTGTTTCTCGAACGGTGCGTCTCCTTGACGCGTGCAGGGGGACGAATCGGGGTGGTGCTCCCGTCAGGGTTCGCGACAGACAGAGGGAGCGCGCCGTTGCGCCGTTTGCTGATGACCCGCTGTCGAGTCGACGGCCTGGTCGGCTTCGAAAACCGCCGACGCGTATTTCCCATCCATGCCGGCCTCCGGTTTCTTCTGCTGACCGGTTCGAACGGCGGACCGACGGACGCGGTCGCCTGCCGTTTTGGCGTCGAGGACCCCGCGGATCTGGAGTCGGCGGACGACAGCCCGCAAGCGGCGTGGTTTTCAGTCCGTCTGACCGCCGCCCTCGTCGAGCGGTTGTCAGGTGAGGATCTCACGATCCCGTGGATGCGATCGCCGCAGGATCTCGTGCTCGCCGAACGGGCTGGGACCCTGTTTGCCCCGCTCGGCAGCGATCGGGGCTGGGGAGCGCGGTTCGGCCGCGAGCTGAACGCGACTGATGATCGGCATCATTTCTGTGCGCTGGAGGAGCCGGGCGCGCTGCCGGTGATGGAAGGAAAGCAGATCGAGCCATTCGGAGTGGAGCTGACGACGAGCCGGTTCGGCATCCGCGCGGCAGATGCCGAGCGGCTTCTGCCGCGGCGCTGGAGCAGGCCTCGTCTCGCCTACCGAGACGTCGCCGGTCCGAACAATCGGCTCACCGTCATCGCCGCCGTTCTTCCGCGGGGTTGTGTGTCGACGCACACGCTCTTCTGTCTCCGGACGCGTCTCTCGCTGCTGGACCAGTACCTCCTGTGCGGCCTGCTGAACAGCTTTGTCGTGAATTACCTCGCGCGCATGCTCGTCTCCACGCATGTCACCACGGCGCTCATCGAGCGGCTGCCGGTGCCGACACGGGACGACGGGCAAGCACGGGCGCGCGAGGTTGCGGCACTCGCCCGGTCGCTGACGCGCGGCCGCACCCCACACCTCCACGCGCGCCTGCAGGCGCAGGTCGCCGCGCTGTATCAACTCACGACCGACGAGTTCGCGTACGTGCTGTCGACGTTCCCGTTGGTTGCGCAATCGGAACGCGATGCCGCGCTCGCGCTGCTGAGCGAGGACGCGCGCCCCTGAAGCCTCTTCATTCTTGTGGAGCGCCCGTTTCCCAGTCCTTCGAACGGACCTAGCCGCGAACCCGCTTCGAGAACGCCTGATATGCACCCGGCGCCGTCTCGTTCCACCACTCGATGTACGCGGTGGCCGCCGTTTCGAGGTTGCGGAACTCGTTCTGATTGTGGTTCGCCGCACGGAGCTCGGGCACGATGTCGCGCATCCGCTCCCACACGAGCAGCAGTTCACGGCCGCTCTGGTAGAACAGTTCCGCATTCAGCACGCCGCTCGTCAGGAACGACGCGACCATTTCGTAGTGCGTCGTCATCTGGCGGTACGACGCGTTCTCCTCGGAGCCCGGCGGGCATATGTCTGCCAGGTCCTTGAGCGCTTTCACCTTGAACGAGGCGGCGAACCAGCGCCGCGCCTCGCGCATCCTCGGTTCCCGCCGCATGTCGTACAGCTTCAGCAGCAGGTTCACATCCTCGAACGTCGCCCGCGATCCGGTCATCCTCGTCATGTCACCACCTGTCGGCGCCTGCGGCGGCTGCGGCCGCCGAACTTTACAACGCTTCGAGCAACTGAATATAGTTGCAGGTTGCGCCCGTGACAACATCAGAGCTCTACATCGACGGCCAATTCGTTGCGCCGCGCTCGTCTTCGGTCATCGACGTGCGCGATCCCGCGACGACCGACGTCATCGCCAGCGTGCCCGACGCCGGCGCTGCCGACGTCGACCGGGCGGTGCAGGCCGCCCGGGTCGCGTTCGACCAGGGACCCTGGCACGAGGCGACGGCCCAGGATCGGGGCCGCATTCTGCTGAAGCTCGCGACGATCGTCCGCTCGCGTGCCGAGGAGCTCGCGGAAATCGAGACGCGCACGACGGGCAAACCGATCGTGGAAGCGGAGTTCGACGTCGAAGACGTGGCCACCTGCTTCGAGTACTACGGCGGCCTGGCCACGAAGATTCACGGCGATGTCGTTCCGGTGCCCGATCAGGCGATGAGTCTCGCCCTTCGGGAGCCGATCGGCGTCGCCGCCCAGATCGTTCCGTGGAATTACCCGCTGCTGATGGCCTCATGGAAGCTCGCGCCGGCGATCTGCGCCGGGTGCACGACGGTGCTGAAGCCGGCCGAGGAGACGCCCCTCTCGGTGCTGGCGCTCGCCTCGAGCTTCGAGGATGCCGGTCTCCCGCCGGGGGTGGTCAACATCGTCACCGGCAGGGGCGAAACGGCCGGCGCGGCGCTGGTCCGGCACGCATCCGTCGACAAGGTCGCATTCACGGGCAGCGTCGAGGTGGGCAAGGTCGTGATGCGCACGGCCGCCGACACGCTCAAGAAGATCTCGCTCGAACTCGGCGGCAAGTCGCCCAATATCTTCTTCGCCGACTCGGACTTCGAAGCCGCCGTCGACGGCGCGCTCTTCGGCGTTTTCTTCAATCAGGGGGAGGTCTGCTCGGCCGGCAGCCGGATCCTGGTGGAGCGGCCCATCTACGGTCGCTTCGTCGACGCGATGGCCGAAAAGGCCAGGACGATCACGCTCGGACCAGGGATGGACCGCGCGACGAAAATGGGCCCGGTCGTCAGCCGTCGCCAGTTCGACCGCGTGCGTGCGTATCAGGAGATTGGGAAGCGCGAGGCGAAACTCGCCGCGGGCGGAGGCGCGGCCGAAAGGCTGGCGCCCGGCTATTTCATCGAACCGACGATCTTTTACGACGTGGACAACTCGTCGCGGATCGCTCGCGAGGAAATCTTCGGCCCCGTCGCCTGCGTCATCCCGTTCGACAACGAGGCCGAAGCGATGGCCATCGCCAACGACACCTACTTCGGCCTGGCCGCCGCCGTCTGGACGCGCGACATCTTCCGGGCGTTGCGCGCCGTGAAAACGCTTCGCGCCGGCATCGTCTGGGTCAATCACATGCAGCCCACCTACGTCGAAGCGCCATGGGGCGGCTACAAGCAGAGTGGAATCGGCCGGGAGCTCGGCAAGTGGGGGGTGGAGGAGTACCTGAACGTCAAGCAGGTGTATATCAATCTGAGCGAACAACCGATTGCATGGTATTGAGGACAAACATGAAGCACTACGGCGGACGGGACCTGGCGGCGGCGTTTCGAACGGTTCGGGCGAACACGGTGAAGATTGCGGAAGAGATTCCCGAGGACAAGTACAACTTTCAGGCGGCGCCCGACACGCGGACTGTCGCGCAGCTGCTCGCGCACATCGCTGGAGGTCCCGCGTTCGCTCTCCACGTGCATGGCAACCCGACCGTCAATCTCGCGACCATCAACTTCCCGGAGGTGATGCAGAAGCTGCGAGCCGAGGAAGAGAAGCCCCGCACCAAGTCAGAGCTGATCGCGCTGCTCACCGCGGAGGGGGAGCGGTTCGCCTCGTTCCTCGAAAGCCTCTCGGACGATTTTCTCGCGGAGCCGGTCGCGATGCCCGCTGGTGCGCAGCCGACCAGCAAGACGCGCTTCGAGCTGTTGCTGTCTCCCAAGGAGCATGAGATGCACCACCGGGCGCAGCTGATGCTGATCGAGCGGCTGCTGGGCATCGTCCCGCATCTGACAAGGCAGTTTCACGAGCGGATGGCACAAGCGACGGCACGCGGAGCCGCGCGCTGACGGCACGTCATGCCCGCACCTCGATTCAGCCGCGAGTCCCTTCGGTTCCTGCGCGCCTTGAAGCGCAACAACCGGCGCGAATGGTTCACCGCGCATCGCGACGACTACGAGGCATACATCCGTCAGCCGATGGCGGCGACCATCGAACGGCTCGCTGCTGATTTCCGGTCGTTCGCTCCCGAGATGGTCGCGGATCCCAAGACGTCGATGTACCGGATCTACAGGGACGTCCGATTCTCCGACAACAAGGCGCCGTACAAGACGCACGTCGCCGCGAGTTTTCCGACACGGGGGCTGCCGAAGCACGAAGCGGCGGGGCTCTACTTCCACATCGCCCCCGACGAGGTCTGGATCGGCGGCGGCGTGTACGCGCCTCCGCCGCCGCAGCTGCAGTCGATTCGCGCACACATCGCGTCGAACTTCCGGCGCCTGCGCGCGCTGGTCGAATCGCCGTCGTTCCGCCGTGGCGTGGGCGCAATCCAGGGCGAGCGCTTCCTGCGGGTGCCCCGCGGATTTCCTCGGGATCACGAAGCGGCCGAGTATCTGAAGTTCAAGCAGTTTTTCGCGGGCCGCGAATTCGACCCCTCTATCGTGGTCGGGCCCAAGTTCTACGCAACGCTGATCGGCACGTTCCGCAGGGTGGTGCCGATTGTCCGTTTTCTGAACGAGCCGCTGATCCGTCCCGAACGGTAGTGGTTGTGCCATGGACGACGGTCGGGACCTCGACGCCATCGTCAGCGAGCTGAACGCCGGCATCTCGCAATCCACCGCCGCTGAAGAGCCGGGCAGGCTCCGATCGTGGCTTCACGCCGCCGTCGCCGCTGGTGCGAGCGACCTGCTCCTCGTCGCCGGCGGTCCACCGTCGATACGCGTCGACGGCGTGCTCACGCCGCTCGGAGAGGACCCGCTCGCCGGCGAGGAGATCGCCGACGCGATCGTCCCCGTCCTGCCGCCGCACGCGCGCCGCCTCTATCATGAGTCGGGAATCGCCGATGCCTCGTACCGCTCGCCCGACCTCGGTCGGTTCCGCATCAACGTGCATCGGGAGCGCGGCCGTGCCGCCGCGGCAATCCGCCGCCTCCCGCCGGCGGTTCCCCGGCTCGCTTCGCTCGGGCTCCCGCCCTCGGTCCACGCGCTGACGGAGCTCGCACGCGGGCTCGTGCTGATCGGTGGACCCACCGGATCCGGCAAGACCACGACGATGGCGGCCCTTGTCGACGTGATTAATCGTCGCGACGCGCGGCACATCGTCACGATCGAAGATCCGATCGAATACGAACACGCCCATCACGGATGTCTCGTCGAGCAGGTGGAGGTCGGCGTCGACGCGCCCGGCTTCCCTGCCGCCCTCCGCGCGGCGCTGAGACAGGCGCCCGACATCCTGGTGGTCGGAGAGATGCGCGATCCCGAGACGATGCGCATCGCGCTGGCCGCCGCCGAGACCGGGCATCTCGTGTTCTCGAGCCTCCACACGACCGACGTGGCATCCACCGTCGCGCGAATCGCTGATTCCTTCCCCAACGAGCGGCAGAACACCATCCGGCAGGAACTCGCGATGGCGCTGGCGGCCGTGCTGACGCAGACGCTGATGCCGAAGGTCGGCGGCGGTCTCGCGCCGGCAGTCGAGCTGCTCATGGTGGGCTACGGCGCTCGGCAGCACATCCGCAAGAACGCCTTGCATCATCTGCATCAGGAAATCACGATCACGAGGAAGCTGGGTTCGTTCACGCTCGAGGAGTCGCTTGCGGCGCTCCTTAAACAGGGGCTGGTGGATCGCAAGGATGCGCTGACGCGCGCCGCGCATCCGGAGGAACTGGAGCGCCTTCTTGCCTGAATTCATCTGCCGGACGTGCGGCACACAGTACGCGACGACGGAATCGCCGCCCTCCCGCTGTGCGATCTGCGACGAGGAGCGGCAGTACATCCCGGAAACGGGGCAGGCCTGGACCACAATGGAGGCGCTGCGCCTGTCGTACCGCATCGGCTACCGTCAGTACGAGCCGGCGCTGCTCGGCCTGGGCATGGAGCCGTCGTTTGCGATCGGGCAGCGCGCGCTCCTCGTCCGCCATCCGGAAGGAAACATCCTGTGGGACGCCGTCAGCCTCGTCGACGATGCAGCGGTGACGATCGTCAACGCGCTCGGCGGCGTTCGGGCCATCGCCATCTCGCATCCGCATTACTACTCGTCGATGGTGGAGTGGAGCCGCGCGTTCGGCGGTGTACCCGTGTACGTGCACGCAGGCGATCGCCAGTGGTGTCAGCGTCCCGACGCGGCGATCCGCCACTGGGACGGCGATCGGCTCACGCTCGCCGACGGCGTCACGTTGCTGCACGCGGGCGGACACTTCGCCGGCGCCACCATCCTGCACTGGCGTGACGGCAGCGCCGGCCGCGGTGCGCTGCTGACGGGCGACACGATCCAGGTGGCGGGCGACCGCCGGACGGTGTCGTTCATGTACAGCTATCCGAATTTCATCCCGCTGCCGTCTTCGGCGATCGAACGCATCGGCGCCTTGACGGCCCCGCTCGCGTTCGAAACGGTGTACGGCGCGTGGTGGGACAAGTACATTCCCGCTGGCGCGCACGCCGTCGTTCAGCGCGGAATCGAGCGCTATCTGCGTGTGTTATCGTCACGCTGATATGGAGACCGACGCCAAGCGCGCGCAGACCAAGATCACGTACGCGACGATGAGCGCGGACCGCATGGAAGATCTGCACCGCGAGCTCGACCGCGCGATCGAACAGGCGGCAACGACGTTCGGCCGGAGCTATCCGCTCATCATCGGCGGGCACGAGGTGCGGAGCGAATCGGAGTTCGAAGATCGGAGCCCGATCGACACCAGAATCCTGCTGGGACGGTTTCAACGCGCGAGCGGCGATCAGGTCCGCGATGCGGTCGCCGCCGCCAGGAGTGCATATCCCGCGTGGAGCGGGCGCCCGTGGCGCGAGCGGGTGGCGTTGATGAAGAAGGCGGCCGATGCCATCCGCGCGCACCGGTGGGAACTGTCGGCGCTGATGGGCTACGAGGCCGGCAAGAACCGGCTCGAGTGCGTCGGCGACGTCGAAGAATCGGCCGACCTCATCGAGTACTACGCCGATCAGGTGTCCGGTCATCAGGGTTTTGACACGCGGCTCGGCGTGCTCGGACCGAACGAAGAGAACACGAGCGTCCTCCGCCCGTACGGCGTCTGGGCGGTCATCTCGCCCTTCAACTTCCCGCTCGCCCTCGCGGCCGGGCCGGCTGGCGGGGCCCTCGTCGCGGGCAACACGGTCGTCTTCAAGCCCGCATCGGTCACGCCGCTCGTCGGCTACAAGCTTGCGGAAGTCATGGCGGAGGCCGGCCTGCCGCCCGGCGTGTTCAATTTCGTGACCGGCGGCGGCAGCGTCGTCGGTGAGGCACTGGTCGACGCCGTCGACGGGATCGTGTTCACCGGATCGAAGGACGTCGGGCTTCGACTGATCCGCGAAAATGCGGCGCGCGACGTTCCGCGACCGCTCATCATCGAGATGGGCGGCAAGAATCCGGCGCTCGTGATGCAGTCGGCGGATCTCGAGAAAGCCACGGACGGTGTGATGCGGTCCGCCTTTGGGGCACAGGGACAGAAGTGCTCCGCCTGCTCCCGCGTATACGTCGCCAAACCTGTCCGCGATGCCTTCGTGCGCCTGCTGGTCGAGAAGACGCGGCGGATCACCATCGGCAATCCGCTCCAGCGGGACGTGTATCTCGGTCCCGTGATCAACGAAGATGCCGTCCGGACCTTCGAGTCGTCGATTGCGCGCGCCGTCGCCGACGGCGGCTCGGTTCTGACGGGCGGGCACCGCCTGACCGACGGGGATTTCGCATACGGCCACTTCGTCGAACCGACGATCGTCGATGGATTGCCGGCGAACCATCCGCTGTTCGCCGAGGAGCTGTTCGTGCCCATCACCTTCCTGGCGGAGGTGATGACGCTCGACGAAGCGCTTGAACTCGCCAACGGCACCGAGTACGGGTTGACCGCCGGGATCTTTTCGGAGGACGACCGCGAAATCGCAAGATTCTTCGATGGGATTCAGGCGGGCGTGACGTATGCGAACCGCCGCGCCGGCGCCACCACCGGTGCCTGGCCCGGAATCAACTCGTTCGGCGGGTGGAAAGCGAGCGGCTCGACCGGACGGGGGACGGGTGGTCCTTACTACGTGCAGCAGTTCATGCGCGAGCAGTCACGGGTCAGGATCCGGTAGCGCCGGCCGTTTTGACGTTTCCGGATCTGCGCCGGTCTAAACCGGTATGAAGCGCAGATTTCTCCACGCGGCGTCGATTGTCGCGCTCACCGCGATCGCTGCGGGATCCCATCCGCCCGTCTCTGCCGCCGCGCCGCGCACCGACGAGACGACCATCCTGCACGTCCTGAACCGGGTGGCATTCGGCCCCAGGCCCGGCGATATCGAGAAGATCCGCGCAAGCGGCGTGCAGGCGTACATCGATCAGCAGCTCGAGCCTGAACGGATCGGCGATCCCCTCGTGTCGGCGCGCCTCGCGGAGCTGAGGACGCTCGCCATGAGCTCGGAGGAACTGGCCGACCAGTACGAGCGGCCGGCAATCGAAGCGCGCCGTCAGCGCCAGCAACAGAGCGGCAGCCAGGCGGCCGCTGCGCAGCCTCGGATGCCCGATCCGGTGCAGCAGCGTGCGCAGCAGCCCGTGGTCGAGCTCGGCCAGCAGAAGGTGCTGCGCGCCGTCTACACCGAGCGGCAGTTGCAGGAAGTCCTGGTGGACTTCTGGTTCAACCACTTCAATGTCGACGCGCGAAAAGGGCCCGAGCGGTTCCTGCTCACGGAATACGAGCGTGAGACGATCCGTCCGCACGTGCTCGGTTCGTTCGAGACGCTGCTGCGGGCGACGGCGGAGAGCCCGGCGATGCTGTTCTATCTGGACAACTGGATGAGCGCGGACCCGAACGGACCTCATCCTGTCGCCGGCCAGCGCGGCGGCTTCCGCGGCGGTTCCGTTCGCGGATCTCTTGGACGCGGACGCCTGGGCCAGCGGTTCCCCGCGATGCCGACGCCGCCGCCGGCGAACCAGAACGCGCGGCGCGGCTTGAACGAGAACTACGCCCGCGAACTCATGGAACTGCACACGCTCGGCGTCGACGGCGGCTATACGCAGAAGGACGTCACCGAAGTCGCACGGGCATTCACAGGGTGGACGATACAGAACCCGCGAATGGGCGGCGGCTTCCGGTTCGATCCGCGCATTCACGACACCGGACAGAAGATCGTACTCGGGCACATCATCAAAGCCGGCGGCGGGCAAAGCGACGGCGAACAGGTGCTCGACATCCTGGCGAAACATCCCTCGACGGCCCGCTTCATCGCCCGCAAGCTGGCCGTCCGGTTCGTCAGCGACGCGCCGCCGCAAGCGCTGGTCGATCGGGCCGCAGCCCGTTTCACGGAGACGGGCGGCAATCTTCGGGAGGTGGTGCGCACGATTCTGACCTCGCCCGAATTCTTGGCGCCCGAGGCGTACCGCGCCAAGGTCAAGACGCCGTTCGAATTCGTCGTCAGTGCCCTGCGGGCGACCGGTGCGGACGTGCAGAACGCGATGCCGCTCGTTCGCGGCGTTCAGCAGCTGGGCATGCCGCTGTACATGTGTCAGCCGCCGACCGGATACAAGGATAGCGCCGACGCCTGGGTCAGCACGGGCGCGCTCGTCAGCCGCATGAACTTCGCACTGCAGCTCGCGAGCGGCCGTCTGAACGGGACCGTTGTCAGCGTCGACGGTGCGCGTATCGCCGATGGGATCATGGCGGGCGATGTCTCGGATACGACAAGGAGCACCATCGCAAGAGCCACGACGCCCGAACAGATGGTTGCGCTCACAATCGGCTCGCCAGAATTTCAGCGCCGGTGAACACCATGATTTCTCGCCGCATTTTTCTGAAGGACGGGGCGTTCGCGCTGGTCAGCCTCGGATTCGCCCCCTCGTTTCTGTCACGCACGGCGTTGGCTGCGGCGCCGGGGCGTCGCGCCAGGCGGTTGATCGCGATCTTCCAGCGCGGTGCCGTGGATGGCCTCAGCATGGTTGTCCCGTTCGGAGACGCCGAGTACTACCGGGCGCGGCCGTCGATTGCCATTCCGCGGCCGGGGTCTGCCGAGGCCGGCGCCGTGGACCTCGACGGCTTCTTCGGACTCAATCCACGTCTGCAACCTCTCAAACCGTTCTGGGATCGCCGCCAGCTCGCCGTCGTGCACGCCTGCGGCTCTCCGGACAGTACGCGCTCGCATTTTGACGCGCAGGACTACATGGAATCGGCCACCCCCGGCGTCAAGAGCACCGAGGACGGGTGGCTGAACCGGTATCTTCAGGCGCATCGTGTCGAGGACGCCACACCGTTCCGCGCCGTGGCGCTCACGCCACAGATGCCGCGCACGCTCCAGGGCAAGGCGCCCGCCCTTGCGGTCAACCAGATCGGGCAGTTCGGCATCCGTGCTGGCCAGGAGAGCGACGCCGTCGGCGCATCGTTCGAGGCGCAGTTCGCCGCGGCCGCGGACCGGGTGCTCGCGAATACCGGCCGCGACGCGTTTGACGCCATGAAGATGCTCAAAGCGACCGACCCGGCCTCCTATCAGCCGGAGAACAGCGCTGAGTACCCGCGATCGCCGTTCGGCCAGGCGCTTCGTCAGATCGCCCAGCTCGCCAAGGCCAACGTCGGGCTCGAAGTCGCGTTCGCCGACCTGGGCGGGTGGGACACCCATGTCAACCAGGGCTCAGCGCAGGGCCAACTGGCGTCGCGCCTGGACGATTTCGCCCGCGGTTTGGCGGCGCTCGTCACGGATCTCGGCGACACGATGGAAGACACGGTGGTCCTCACGATGTCGGAGTTCGGCCGCGCGGTCGCCGAAAACGGCAATAGAGGCACCGACCACGGCCATGGCAACGCGATGTTCGTGATGGGCGGGAACGTACGTGGTGGCCGGGTCTACGGAAAATGGCCCGGCCTCGCGGCCGGCCAACGCTACGAGGGACGCGACCTCGCCGTCACGACCGACTTCCGGGATGTGTTCGGCGAGATCGTCGTCCGCCACCTCGGGGTCGCAGACCCGCAGGCGGTATTCCCCGGATACGCGATCCGTGACACGAGGTTCCCCGGGCTGTTCGTGTAGAGTGGGCGCGTGCACCTGTCGGAGGTTCCGACGCCGTTCGTCGCGGTCGATCGTGAACGCCTCCGCCGCAACATCTCGCGCATCCAGCGCCTGACCGCCCGCGCGGGGATGCGTCTGCGGCCGCACGTCAAGACGCACAAGTCGCCGGTGATCGCAAGGTGGCAGCTCGACGCCGGTGCCATCGGCATCTGCTGCGCGAAGCTCGGCGAGGCTGAGGTGATGGCAGGGGCGGGGATCACCGACATCCGCCTGCCGTACCCGGTGCATCCGACGAATGCCGATCGCGTTCTCGCGCTGATGGAGCGCGCGGCAATCTCGATCATCGTCGATCACGACGCCGTCGCCCGCGAATGGTCGGCCCGCATGTCGCGCGCGGGCCGCACGCTCGACGTTCTCGTCAAGGTGGACGTCGGATTTCACCGGTGCGGCATCGACCCCGACGCCGCCGGTGCCGTCGCATTCGTGCAGATGGTTTCCGCTCTTCCCGGCATCCGCCTCCGCGGATTGCTCAGCCATGCAGGCCACGGATACGGCGCTGGCTCCGACGATTCCCTGAAAGACATCGCGCGGGAGGAGGCGCAGATGCTGACTACCTTTCGCCAGCGCGCCGTCGCCTCCGGCATCGTCATCGACGAACTCTCGGTTGGCGCGACACCGACGCTTCGTTACAGCCTCGAGGAGCCGGTGATCACCGAATTGAGGCCCGGCAACTATGTCTACTTCGATCGCAGCCAGGTGGCGCTCGGCTCCGCCAGCCTCGACGACTGCGCCATGACCGTCGTGACGACTGTCGTCTCGAAGCCGGCTGCGGACCGAATCATCCTCGACTGCGGCAGCAAGACGTTGTCGAGCGACAGCGCACGCGGTTTCACGCCGCAGAACGGCTACGGATGGATCCTGTCGCCGGACGGCGGCGTGAACGAGGGCCTGACCATGGAACGCCTCTCGGAGGAGCACGCGACGGTTCGCGCCGCAGGGCCGTGCGCGCTCACGCCCGGCGACCGTGTGCACGTGATCCCGAATCACGCCTGCCTCGTGGCGAATCTGGTGGACGAAGTCCTCTTGACCGAAGGCGACACCGTCGTCGACAGGTTACCGGTCGCCGCACGGGGAAAGATCGCATAGACTAGCAGGGCTGCGGTGGCAACGATGGCTGACAAAGAGAAACGTGAGATCGGCGACGCACTCGGCATGGTCGAGACGCGAGGCCTGATCGGCATGATCGAGGCCGCCGACGCGATGGTCAAGACGGCCAACGTGGTGTTCGTCGGGTGGCAGAAGGTGGACGCGGGTCTCGTCACCGCGATCGTTCGTGGTGATGTGGGATCGGTGAAGGCGGCGACCGACGCCGGCGCCGCAGCCGCGCGACGCGTCGGCGAGCTGATCGGCGTTCACGTGATCCCCCGCCCCGCCGACGACCTCGAAAAGATCTTTCCGATCCGCTGAAATCCCCGACGGCGCCGTTCCGTAGCTTCCGTAACTTTCTCAGCCGGACACTTCGGGTTTGCGCGCGCGAACCTCGTCGAGCCGCGTGCGAGCGGCCTCCACGGCGTCGAGCGATTCCCGCTGCATCTCTACAGCCGTCGGCCCTTCGGTGGCACTCGCAAACGCGCTGCCCGCAATGGTCCGGTGATACGCGTGCTCGGCCGCCCGCAGCGCTTCGAGGGCCACTGTGTGTTCGTGCTGCCACTCCAGCCACCGTCGCAACCGCGCGGCGGCGTCCGCCTCGGACGGACCCGAACACTCGACGCCGAACCGGTCGCCGCTGTCCACGCGCTCGGCCCGCGCAAACCATTGTCCATCGCGCGGTGTCGCCACGACGCGGTAGGAAGACTCGCCGACCATAATCGTGCTGTGCTGCCCCACGTGACCTCCTCCGCTCAGAGCACACCGAACCGTTGGGGACCGAACCCTGCCAGGGCTGGATCGATCGTGTCGTCGAGCAGCGCGTCAGCGACGAGCTTCGCGGTGAGCGGTGCGAGGAGAATGCCGTTGCGATAGTGTGCGGTGGCGTACATGAGGTTGGGCGAAGCGGCCGATCGCCCGATGATGGGCAGCAGATCGGGGCTGGCCGGCCGAAGCCCGACGCGCACGCCATGGAACGCGGCGCTCCGCGCCTCGGGCACGAGGCCGATAGCGGCATCGATAAGTTCACGGACGCCTTCCACCGTCGCACGCTCGTCGAATCCGACCTCCTCCACCGTCGCCCCCACGAGAAGCGTCCCGTCGTCCCAGGGCACGAGATAGCAGTGGTCGGCCCATATCACGCGTTGCAGCGGCACGCCGTTCCAGCCGAGGCGTATCAACTGACCGCGCACCGGCCGCACGGGAACAGGCATTGGCATGCCCGCCACTTCGACGTGCACCGACCAGCTGCCGGCAGCAATGACCACTGCGGCACCCCTCAACGTTCCACGATCGGTGTCGACGATGAAATCGTCGCCCGGGACGATGCGGCGCACGCGGCTGCCTTCGATGATGTGCGCACCATGCCGCCTGGCTCCGACCGTCAGGGCCCTCGCCAGTTCCCCGACACCGACGAACCCGTGCGCCGGCACCACGAGCCCTCCGATCGGTCCGGGGCCGAGATGCGGTTCCTCGATGCGCACCTCACGCTCATCGAGAAGCGTTGCGGCAATCCCATCCGACACCAGATGCGCCGCCGAATCCCGAAGCTCCTGCATGCCGCGCTCGTCAGCCGCCACCTGCAGCGTGCCGGTGCGCCGGTACGGAATCGACGCGCCCGTATCGGACTCGAGCCGCTCGATGAATTCGTCGAACAGACCAAGGCTGCGGACGGTGAATGCGAGGAAAGGGCCGCGCCCGACGGCTTCGATGTGCGGCGCAAGGATTCCGGCAGACGCCTGCGTCGCTCCCATGCCGGCGGCACGTTCGTCGACGAGTTGCACCGCGGCGCCGCGACGCGCGAGTTCGTAAGCAACGGCGCAGCCCACGATCCCAGCTCCCACCACGACGATGTCGGCAGGACGCGGCACGTCTTGATTGTACGCGCCGCTCGGCAGCACGTGAATTCGGCCCAACGGTTGTGCCAGAATCGATCCGCCGGTATTTGCACTCGGGCCAGGACAAGGTCCCAACCAGGGGACATCGGCGGTCCGAAGCGATTCCGATTACTCCTTATTTATCAGTGTGTTGCGACTCTGTTTTTGCCCAGCAGGCGGGCATGGCGCTTGCGTGTGAAGGTGGCAAGGTCAAGGAGAGAGTCATGGTTTCGAACCGGCTGACATTTGCGGCGCTGGCCGTGGCGTGCGTGGGCGCTGCGGGCGCCGGCGGATATTTCGCGACGCGGCAGAATTCGGTGCCTGCGCCGGCTGCTGCGATGGCGGCGCCGATGGCGGCCCCCGCTGAGGCGCCACGCCGCGAATCGAACGCCGTCGCGCCGGAATTCCGGCCGGCACCGACCGCTGACAACGCCGCTTCCGAAGAGACATCGGACGGCAGCGTGGCGACGCCACCGGCGGTGAACAGACGAACGGAGACGCGAGCCGTATCGCCTGCTCGTCAGAACCAGGCGGCAACCGCCTCGAGTCGGCGGGCGCAGGCCGACGCCCAACTCCCTCCCTCAACCGTGAACCCGGCGCAGACCTCGACGCCACCGCCCTCTGCCGCCTCCGTGCCGTTGCCGGAGCCCGCGCAGGCGCACGTCGACGACCGGGCAGCGGCGCAGGAGGCCGTTCGAGCGCCGGATCCCCTCGCAAAGACGCTGGAGGAGGTCGTCGTCTCGGCGAACTCTGTCCTCGGGCTGCAGACCGAGACGAGGCTGTCCAGCGAAACGGCAAGGGTCGAGGACCGCGTCGAGGCGAAAGTGACGCGCGACGTCAGGGTGGGAGACCGGGTTGCGATCCCGGCCGGTTCGCGGGCGATCGGTTCGGTGATGCAGGTGGAGCGCGGCGGCAAATTCAAGGAGCGCGCGCGAATCGGCATCCGGTTCACGACGCTGCTGCTCGCCGACGGCACGCGATTGCCGATCAGCACGGAGACGATTTACCGTGAGGGCGAGGCGCCCGGCAATGCGAGCGCCGCGAAGATTGGCGGCGGAGCGGTCGCCGGAACCATTCTCGGGGCGATTCTCGGTGGGGCCAAGGGCGCGGCAATCGGCGCCACTGCCGGCGCTGGCGGCGGCGCCGCAGCAGTGGAGGCGGGCGAACGGAGCACCGTCGTCCTGCCGGCTGGCTCTCCGCTCACCGCTCGCCTCCTGACGCCGGTGACCGTGACGATCGAACAGAAGTGACCACCGGATACGCGCGCCGATGATGACGCTTCGACCCGCCTCCGAACGGATGCACACGCACATCGGCTGGCTCGATAGCCGCCACACATTTTCGTTTGGCGAGCACTACGATCCGCGATTCATGGGGTACCGCACGCTTCGAGTGATCAACGAAGACCGTGTGCTGCCCGGCCAGGGCTTCGGTACACATCCGCACCGCGACATGGAAATCCTCTCCTACGTGCTGGAGGGGGCGCTCATGCATCAGGACAGCATGGGCACCGGATCGGTGATCAAACCGGGGGATCTCCAGCGGATGACGGCGGGCACCGGCGTGCTGCACAGCGAATACAACGCGTCGAAGACGGAGGGCGTTCACTTCCTTCAGATCTGGTTGCTGCCGAATCAGGCGCGACTTCCGCCGAGCTACGAGCAGCGCGCATATCCGGCTGCCGATCGGCTCGGTCGACTGACGCTCCTCGCGTCGAGCAATGGCCGCGACGGCTCGGTCACCATTCATCAGGACGTCGATCTCTATTCGGCAGCGCTCGAGGCGGGCGACCGCGCATCCCTCCCGGTGCGGCCGGGCCGTCGAGTGTGGACGCACGTGGCTCGCGGCGCCGTCCGCCTGAACGGCCACGTGTTGACCGCTGGAGATGGTGCAGCGCTCTCCGAGGAACCGTCCGTCGAGATACACGCCGACGCGTTGTCGGACGTGCTCATCTTCGACCTCAACTAGTTCACACCGTTCAGGGGTACGTCACTTGCACCGTCGTCTCCTTGACGAGGCGGCAGCGGATTGTCCCGCGCGCCGCGCTCGAAAGGAGCACACGACGATGCGACGCGTACTGAAATTTCTTTTCCTGTCAGCGGTGGCGTTTGCGTGGACACCGGCGGCGGCCCATGCGGAAGGCTTCGTCTCGCCCTTCGCGGGCGTCACCTTCGGCGGCAGTTCCGTCTCCGAAGGCCGCGGTGCGTACGGCGTGAACATCGGCGGCATGGGCGCCGGGATCATTGGCGCAGAGGCCGACTTCGCATACGTGCCCCATTACTTCGGGGATCAGGGAACGCTCGGCACCAACTACGTGCTCGACGTGATGGGCAATTTGATTGTCGGCATTCCAATCGGCGGAACCTACGGTCCGGGGCTGCGTCCCTATGGAACGATTGGCTTCGGGTGGATGCGCACGCACGTCGCCGGGCCGGCCGGAATTCCTTCGATCAGCAACGACGATCCGGCGATCAATGCCGGGGCCGGCGTGATGGGCTTCTTCAACGACCACGTCGGACTTCGTGGCGACCTCCGTTATTTTCGCGACGTGCACAACAGCGGCGGATCGAATCAGGTGAACATCGACTTCGGCGGCTTTCATTTCTGGCGCGCCTCTATCGGCGTCGTCTTCCGCTGATCGCACAGGCTGGAGGTTACCGCGCCTCCAGCCTCCACGCTTCGCGCCAGGTGCCGTCGGCGTCCTTCCGCTCGAGCGCGAGCAGTCCGTGCGGGGGGAACCCCGCGGTGCTCGCCCCCGGCACCATCAATGACGCAAGCCTCGGCAGGTGCGGGTAGTGTCCGCCAGTAAGACGTCACGCCTCTCGTTCGCCAGGCGCGCCAGCATCCATTGCGGCGGGTCCTCGGGCTGCAGGTCCTTCACTGCGGAGAATTCCGCGAGCGCATTGCACGCGCGCCAGAAGGCCTCCGCTGTCTGACGAGCGCGGAGCTTGCCGCTGTGCCATACGGCCGCAGGCCGAACGCCCAGCGCCGCGGCCTCTGCGGCAAGCCGGGCGACGGCCTCGAGCCCGGCCGCGGAGAGCGGCCTTCGGGGATCGACCTCAGGGCCGACGGCGTCGCCGTGATGAACGAGGTAAACCACTGTGGGGGCGCAACGGCGCGTCAGCGGCCTGCGTACGCGCGTTCGCCTGCGGGGATGCGCACCTTCAGCCGATTCTCCGGCAACGGCAGCGGACAGGTCGTGTACGGATTGAACGCGCAGGGCGGGTTGTACGCTTCGTTGAAGTCGACGACCACGCGCCCGTCGTCCTGAAGATCGGCGTAGAGGAACCGCGCCGTCTCGTAGGTTTCTTTACCGCTCGTGCCGTCTCTGAAGATGAACCATAGTCGCTTCGGCCGCGTGGTCATCGGACGGAGGCGCACCGTCTGACCGTCGATCGTGAACTCCACGACCCCGTCTGTGGTCATGACGTCCTGATCGCCCAGCTGGTTCGGCGTGTGCAGCTGTCGCGGCGACGCATCTTTGATGAACCGTCCTGTCACGCGGTAGCGCTCGTCGATGGGAAACCAGCGGAATCCCTGGAACGATTTCGCCGTGTCGCTCTCGGGATCGCGCATGCGGATCGTGGGCCGCTCGCCGCTGATGTGCACCCACAGGGCCAGCGATCCGATGGACAGTTCATCCGGTTCGCCGGGGTCGTCGGACTTCAACATGATGGTGCCGGTGACCGGCTGATTCTTCAACCGAACAGCGGCGCCCGCTCGAGGCTCGAACCGGACGGCCCGTCCCTCGAGCACGAAACGGCCAATGCTCCCCGGCGCGGATTTGGGCAGCACGATATCGTTCGATGGATCGCTCCCGGCGCGGTTCGCGCCGGGGTTCAATGGAAAGAGTCCCGCGAGGGGTACATACTCGCTGCGGTAGCTCGCTTCGTGCTTTGCCCGCCAGTCCTCGACCGCCCTGCGGTAAGACGCGTCCACGGCGCCGGCGGCGGCAGGTGCTCCGACGGCCGCCAGCATCGACGCGAACACCATCGATCGACCCCTGGCGCGGAGCGCACGAGCCCGGATTAGCATGTAACCGATGTTAGACCCGAGCCCTGGAGCGGTCAACGCCGATGCCGCCGGCCGACCTGTCGGCGGATGGCTGCTGCTGCTCTGCTTCCTGCTGATCGTCGGTCAGCCGCTCGTCCTCGCGCTCGGCGCGTCGGTCGCGATTGAAGCGCTGCCCGTCCGCGGCACGCCGCTCGCGCTGGTGATTGTCGCGCGCATCCTGGTCGCCGCTGTCGGCGTCGGCGCCGGGCTCGCGCTGTTCGGCCGCCGTGAAGGCGCGGCGACGTTCGCGATGTGGTCGCTGGCGCTGTCGGCCGCGACCGATCTCTTCGTGTACGCGACACCGTACTATCCGAACAACAGGATGCCGGGCCAGACGCCGATCTTCGCCGCGGTCACCGTCGTGTACTACGTCGCGTGGGTTGTGTATCTGCGGCGGTCGACGAGGGTCAGCCGGACGTCCCGGTCACGGCCCGGTCCGTGATGGCGAGCCCGCGGTCGATGATCGCGAACGCCTCGCGCAGGTCCCCCTCCGTAATGCACAAGGGCGGGTTGGTGAAGAACGTGTTCCAGCGTACGACGGTGTACAACCCTTCGTCGCGGAAGAACCTCGAAAGCGCCGCCATCTCGGGCGACGACCCGCCGAAGGGCGCCAGCGGGACATGCCGGTCGCGGTCGCGCACGAGCTCGATGATGCCGAACAGACCGATCGCCCGCGCTGCGCCCACCGATGGGTGGCGCAGGGAGAGTTCGGTCATCAGGTCCGCCATCACGGCGCCCAGCCGCCTCGCGTTCTCGATCAGCCCGTCGTCTTCGTACACGTCGAGCGTCGCGAGAGCCGCGGCACACGCGACCGGATGGCTGCCGTAGGTGAGCCCGCCGGCGAAGACCCTCTCGTGAAAGACGTCGGCGATGGACCGCCGCATCCCGACCGCGCCGAGCGGCACGTACGCGCTGGTCAAGCCCTTCGCCATCGTGATGAGGTCCGGCACGATTGCCCAGTGGTCCACCGCGAACCAGGCTCCCGTCCGGCCGAAGCCGCTCATCACCTCGTCGCAGATCATCAGGATTCCGTGGCGGGTGCACAATTCGCGCACGCCTTCGAGATACCCGTCCGGCGGGACGAGGATGCCGTTCGTGCCGGTCACCGTCTCGAGGATGAACGCCGCGATCGTATGCGGTCCCTCGAGCTGAATCACTTCGTCCAGCATGTCGAGCGCCTCGTCAGCCGACTGCCAGCCGCGATCGACGCCGTGATACGGATCGAGCACGTGCACGACGCCCGGAACGCCCGGCTCGGACGGCCACCGCCGCGGATCGCCCGTCAGCGTGATGCTGCCGGCCGTGGCCCCGTGGTACGACCGGTATCGGGCCAGGATCTTCTGCCGTCCGGTCGCAAGCCGCGCGATCTTGATCGCGTTCTCGTTCGCCTCGCTGCCGCCGGTCGTGAAGAAGAACACGTCGATGTCACCGGGCGCGATCTGCGCGAGCCGCGCACCCAGCCGCGCCCGCGGCTCCGTGACGAGCAGCGGGTTCACGTACGCGAGCCTCGCCGCCTGCTCCGCCATCGCCCGCACGACGCGCTCGTCGCCGTGTCCGATGTTGACGCACATCAGCTGACTGTTGAAATCGATGAAGCGCTTTCCGTCGGCCGTCCAGAAATGGATACCCTTCGCCCTCACGACGTGCAGCGGATCGACGCCAGACTGCGCCGACCACTCGAAGAGCGTGTGCTTTCTTGCAAGCGCGATGATCTCGTCGCTGGTCATTGGGGGAATTGGTGTCGCGTCCCGTAGACGGAATGTTCAGTTCGCCAGCATCGAATCGCGCTTGGCCCTGAACTCGTTGCCAGGCTTCCATTCGGGGAACCTCGGCGCCTCCGCGACGCGGTAGCCCACCGCGAAGTACACTTTCAGATCCTCGCGCGCGCCGCTCAGGTCCCAGTCGGGACGGACGATGTCCGCAGGCTTGTGATAGCGGTTCGCCGTCCACTCCTGACGAACCTTCAACCCGTAATCCGCCGGCTTGCCGATGAAGTCGACGCCGCCGGATGGCGCCAGTGCCGGCACGCCCTGCTTTGCGAAGTTGAAGTGATCCGACCGATAGTAGAACCCCTTCTCAGGCTCCGCATCGCCGTGCACGACGCGGCCCTGCTCCGCGGCGGCGGCCCGTACGTAGTCGTCGAGCTCGGACGCGCCCAGGCCGACGAGCGTCATGTCCTTCGTCCGTCCCGACACGTTCCAGCCGTCGAGATTGATGTCCGCCAGCGTTTTCCTCAGCGGGTACACCGGCATCGTCGTGTACCGCTGTGACCCGAGCAACCCCTGTTCTTCACCTGTCACCGCGAGAAACAGGATCGAGCGCGGCGGCGGCGCCGGCAGCTTCATGAACGCGCGCGCAAGCTCGATGAGGGCCGCGCATCCGAGCGCATCGTCCTGGGCGCCATGGAACACGCCTTCGGGCCGTTTGCCGAAGTGGTCCCAATGCGCGCTGTACACGACCAGCTCATCCCGGCGGAGCGGACCGGTGCCGTCGATCTTCGCGAGGACGTTGCGCGATTCGATCGTCCGGAGCGTGTTGTGCAGCGTCATCGATGCCGTGAGGCCGAGCGGCACCGGCTTGAATTCGCGAGTCGCGGCCTGCAGCTTGAGGGCGTCCAGGTCCTGCCCCGCCATCTGCAGCAGCCGTTTCGCCGCGTCCATCGATATCCACGCCTCGATCGCCGACTGGCTCATGTTCCTGTCGGGTGTCACCAGATCGAACCGCTCTCCGGTGAAACCGTCCTGCACCACTTGAAACGGATAGCCCGCCGCGGCCGTCTCATGGATGAGGAGCACCGCCGCCGCACCCTTTTCGGCGCCCTCTTCGAACTTGTACGTCCAGCGGCCGTAGTAGGTCATCGCCTTGCCGCCGAACACTGCGGGGTCGAGTTCCGGGGGGTTGTCCGTTTCCCGAACGGGGGGATCGTTGACGAGCATCACCAGCGTCTTTCCATGAACGTCGATGCCCTTGTAGTCGTCCCAGTTGAACTCCGGCGCCACGACCCCGTAGCCAACGAACACCAGCTCGGAATCGGCGACGGCCGCCGTCTCCGACACATGCCTGGTCCAGGCCACCACCTCGTCGCGGGCCCGAAACGTCTGGGTCTGACCGCCGCGCTTGACCTCGAGAGAAGCTGCCCCGGAGTTGATCCCGACGAGCGGCACCTTCTGGATGAAGGTGCCGTCGGTGTTGCCCGGCTTCAGACCGGCTTTCTTGAACTGATCGACCAGATACGAGACGGTGCGCTCTTCGCCGCGAGTACCCGGAAGCCGGCCTTCAAACTCGTCGGAGGACAGTACCCTGGTATGCGCGAGGAGGCCGGCGCCGTCCACGTCTGGCAGCTGGCCGATTGGCACGAATGGCGGCTCCGGGAACGCGACCTGAACGGCGGCCCGTGGGGGCGCCGTCTGTTTCGAGCATCCCCCGAGGGCGCATGGGAGCGCCGCGACGGCCAGAAACCGGCGGAGGATTGCGTAACCGAAAGGACCCATACCGTCTTTGATTATGCTGCCGTCAGGCGCGGTGGTCGAGGGGCGCCTTCACCGGGGATGCGGCTGATGGTAGTGTGTCGAGAGTGACCGAAGACCGCCCCCGCGTTGCGATCGTTGGCGCCGGCGCAGTTGCCAGGGCGCTCGGCCGGCTGATGGTGTCGGGGGGCGAACGAGTGGTCGCACTCGCAGGGCGGGATCCAGCCACGGCCGAAAGCGCAGCGGCATTCATCGGCAGCATGGTTCGCGCCGTCCGGATTTCGGCGGTGCCGGCGTTGTGCGACCGCGTCCTGATTGCGGTCAGCGACAGCGCCATCAGTGACGTCGCGGTCGCGCTGACCCGGGAACGCATGAGGACGGGAATCGCGCTCCACACCTGCGGCGCTCTCGGAGCGGAGGCGCTCGGCCCGTTGAAACGCGCGGGGGTCGACTGCGGTGTTCTGCACCCCCTGCAAACGGTGATGAACGGTGAAGAGGGAGTCGACGGCCTGATCGGCGCGCCGTTCGGGATCTCCGGAGATCGCCCGGCGCTCGCCTGGGCGCAGCAGATCGTCGCAGAGCTGCGAGGTCGTGCGTTTGAAATTGCCGCAGGGCGAACGGCCTACTACCATGCGGGTGCCGTGATGGCGAGCAACGCCGTGGCGGCGGTACTGGACGCGGCGCTGGCGCTGCTTCGCGAGGCGGGGATCGAGGAGCCCGAGGCGCTCGCCGCGCTCGCGCCGCTGGCTCGGACGAGCATCGACAACTCGCTGCGCCGTGGACCACTGACGGCCGTCACGGGTCCGGTCGTGCGTGGCGACGCGACGACCGTGGCTGCGCACATGGCTGCTGTCGAGACGGCTGGCGGGAGCGTGGCGGCGCTGTACCGTGCGACAGCGTGTCACCTTCTGCAGATGGCGCGGCGCCGTGGATTGTCGGCGGTTCGAGTGGACGGAATCGAGTCGGTGCTCGGGGCGCGACAGCCGTGAGCCGGCGACAACCGGCTGAGCGGACACTTGCGGGAAAGGCTGCATGAACATGGAAGGCCATCCAATTCGGGTCACAGACTTCAAGCGCATGAAGCGGCGCGCCCAGAAGATCACGATGTTGACGGCTTACGATGCGACGATGGCGCGCCTGTTCGACGGTGCGGGGATCGACGCGCTGCTCGTGGGCGACTCGCTCGGCATGGTCGTCCTGGGCCATGAGACAACGCTGCCGGTCACGCTCGACGCGATGGTCCACCACACGCGCGCCGTCGCGCGCGGCACCGAGCACGCGCTCGTTGTCGCCGACATGCCGTTCCTGACTTACCAGATCACCGTGACCGACGCCGTCCGGAACGCCGGGCGCCTTCTGCAGGAGGGCGGCGCCGCAGCCGTCAAGATCGAAGGCGGCCGGGCCGTGCTCGACGTCGTGCGCCGGCTCGTCGATGTCGGCATTCCGGTGATGGGACACCTGGGCGTGCTGCCGCAGTCGGTTCATCAGTTGGGTGGTTATGCCAGGCGCGGCCTGGTGGCCGAGGAGAGCGATGCGATTCTGGCCGACGCCGGCGCCCTCGAAGAAGCAGGAGCGTTCGCAATCGTCCTCGAGTCGATTCCCGCGGACCTCGCTCGCACGGTCACCGGACACGTGGGAATTCCCACGATCGGCATCGGCGCGGGGCCCGAGTGCGATGGTCAGGTTCTCGTCAGCTACGACATGCTGGGCCTGTTCGATCGGTTCACGCCGCCCTTCGTGAAGCAGTACGCCAGGCTGGGTGAGGAGATCAGGACCGCCACGCAGGCCTACATCGAGGACGTGCGGTCCGGCCGCTACCCGATGGCGCCGGTCGAACCGGTCGGCGCCCGCCCCGGGTCGCGATGACCCTGACGCTCGTCAGCGAGGTCGCCGCGCTGCGCGAGCGGATCGCCGATGCGCGCCGAACGGGCGGCCGCGTCGGCCTGGTGCCGACGATGGGTGCGCTGCACCTCGGTCATGCTGAGCTGATCGAACGGGCGCGCCTCGATTGCGACACCACCGTGGTCACCATATTCGTGAACCCGCTGCAGTTCGACCGCGCCGACGATCTGCAGCGGTATCCGCGAACGCTCGATGCCGACGTCGAGCTGTGTGACCGTATGGGCGTCGACCTCGTCTTCGCACCATCGCCGGTCGAGATGTATCCGACTCCACCCGACTGCATGGTGGATGTCGGACATCTGGCCGACCATCTGTGCGGGCCGTTCCGCCCGGGCCATTTCCAGGGCGTCGCAACGGTCGTCATGAAGCTGTTCGCCATCGCGCAGCCCGATGCGGCGTACTTCGGGGAAAAGGACGCGCAGCAGCTGGCCATCATCCGCCGGATGGTCGCCGACCTGAACGTCCCCGTCCAGATTGTCGGCGTGGCAACCGTGCGCGAGCCCGACGGGCTCGCGATGAGCTCGCGCAATCGTCATCTCACTCCGACCGAGCGGCAGTCTGCCCTCGCGCTGTTCCGGGCGCTTCAGACGGCCGATCGCGCCATCTCGACCGGCATCACCGACGCGGATGCGGTCGGCCGCCTGGCACGCGAGACGATTCCGCGCGACGACGCCTCGTTGCGGCTGGAATACCTCGAGATCGTCGACCCGGATTCGATGCAGCCGATCGAGAAGATTACCGGTCCGGTTCGCGTCGCGGGAGCGTTGTGGGTCGGGCGCACACGGCTCATCGACAACGTGCTCAGCGAGCCAGGCGGATAGGCGCCGGCATGGCGACACACCGAATCGCCGTGATCGCCGGAGACGGGATCGGCCGGGAAGTCATCCCGGCGGGTGTCGCCGTGCTGCAGGCGGCGCTTGTCGGCAGCGCCGTCACCCTCGAGTTCACGGAGCTGCCGTGGGGTAGCGATTACTACCTGCGGCACGGCCGTGTGATGGACGAGGACGGCTTTGCGCGGCTGGCCGCCTTCGATGCGATTTATCTGGGGGCAGTCGGCGCCCCCTCGCTTCCCGATCGCGCGTCGGCGGAGCTCCTGCTCGGTGTTCGGCAGCGCTTCGATCAATACGTGAATCTGCGTCCGATGCGCCTCCTCGCCGGCCTGACGTCGCCGCTGGCGGACCGCACGCCGGCCGACATCGATATGGTGTGCGTCCGCGAGAACTCAGAGGGCGAATATGCGGGGGTAGGCGGCCGCGTCCGCATCGGTTCGCCATACGAAGTCGCACAGCAGACGGGCGTGTTCACGCGGCACGGCATCGAACGCATCGTACGGTACGGGTTCGAGTTGGCGGCGAAGCGCCCGCGCAGGCTGCTGGCCAGCGCGACCAAGTCGAACGCGCTGGCGTTCTCGATGGTGCTCTGGGACGAGATCGCCGAGATGGTCCGCCGTGACTATCCGGGGGTGGAGTACCGGAAGTACCACATCGATGCGCTGGCCGCGCGCATGATCACGCACCCCGAGACGATCGACGTCATCGTCGCGTCGAACATGTTCGGCGACATTCTCACCGATATCGGATCCGCGATCTCCGGCAGTCTGGGAATCGCTCCTGGTGCGAACATCAATCCGGAGCGGCAGCACCCGTCGATGTTCGAACCGATTCATGGATCGGCCCCGGACATCGCCGGGCAAGGGATCGCCAATCCCATAGGCGCCATCTGGGCAGGCGCTCAGATGCTCGACCACCTGGGCCATCCTGATCTTCACGACCGCGTCGTCGGGGCCATCGAACGCGTGGTCGCCACGCGAAGCGTCCGGACGCCCGATCTCGGCGGCTCCGCCACGACCGCGCAGATGACGAGGGCGATCGAGGCGGAAATCTGAAGGCCAGGTGCCGTCGACCAGATGAGCGGGACTAGCTGCGAGCAGGCGCTCGTGCAACTCACCTCTGACGGCGAGACGCCTGCTCGAACACCACCGCAAGCTCCATCCGTCGATCTGCGAGGCTCCGCTGCAGTGATCGCCTGGCGGTGGCGTCCGACGTTTCAGCGAGCGCGCGCTCCAGCCGCGAGATCTCCTTCAGCAACTCGACTTCGGCTGGAACGCAGTTGGCGCTCCTCAAAATCGAATAGGCCATCCGCACCTCTTCGGGGGGCGCTGAAGTACTCCTCGAGATTCAGCGGCTGGCCGGCGCCCGGCAGGTTCTCGAACTTACCCTCGGCCATCGCCTCCCTGATACGGTTCTCCGCGATGCGACTGAACGGCATGGTCACATTCTCATACAGCTTGGCAGCTGACGAAAGCGACGAGCATGGTGGCCGACCGAGCGTCAGGCGAAGACGACACCCGCCGGTCCATGAGTTGGGGGCGGCGGCTAACGCGCCTCGACCTCCGTGCGCGCAAGCACGGTGGAAGACGAAGGAGCCATGGCTTCGTAGTAGCCCACGAAACGCTTCGTCTCGGCTGCGTTGTACGGTTTGAGGTTCTGCGCCCAGCGGTAGGCGATCGGCTGGAACCGGAGCTCCACTTCGACGTCGAATGGGCCCTGCGCCCGTGCGACATCCACCGAGTATCGGATGCGATCGCCGCCGGCGGCGAAGTCGGGATCCTGCAGCGCGTCGCCGACGACGCGAACGTCGGCGTCAGCCGTGGACTTGTCGAATCCACGCGGCAGCAGGCGATTGTCCTTCAGGTAGCGCACCGCAGTGAGCAGGCCGGTGGTGGGCGTGCCTGCGGGGCTGCCCATCACCGACTCATAAATCTGCACCTCGTCTGGCGTCCTGATCTCCCTGTAGTGAGGCTCGAACGTGAGCGGATCGGCGTCCGCGTCGTTCCCCTCGATGAGGCCGTCTGGCCTCACCGCCCCCGACTCGAAGATCGGGCGGCCACCGGCATCGCGAACCGTCACGTGCAGCCACGATCGGCGTGAGGGATAGCCGGTGGGGAGCTTGTGTCCCGTGACGTTCTGCACCGTGACATCCACGTCCAGCCGGCCTTCGGCAACCGTGGTCCGCTCCACCCTGACCGCTGCGGTTCTCGACTGCAGGTTTTCGATCGTGCGGCGGGCCGACGCGTCGAGCTCCTGCGACGGCGCGTCGACGCCGAGATCCAGACGGTAGCGGTTGAGCAGGTTCAACATGAAAAAATTGCCGCCCACGAACACGTGACGCGCCATTCCGTCGCGCGGCTTTCCGAACACCGCCGTAATCGGCGTGCTCTCGGCGACCACGGGCATGTGGCACGACTGACAGCTCCTCTGCTCGCCCTGATAGGCGCTGTGCTTCCATTCCAGGTACATCACCTGCTCCGGCAGCTCGCCGATCACCGCGCCCCGCGCGTCCAGGGCTTTCGTGATGAGCGTGTGACAGGTGGCGCACAACTCAGACTGGCGGATGTGCGCGGCCTCCGTCGGCTGGAATTCCGCCGAGGAACGCATCACCGTCGTCAGCCCCTTTTCAACTTCGAACGGGCCATAGACGGGCCTCGGCGTGTTCTGCGGGCCGGCGACGACGAAGCCGCCGACGAAGCTCTCCCGCGTACCCAGCCTGGCGCTTGAAATCTGGTGGCAGACCGAGCAGGAGACGCCGTCGTGCGCGAGCAGGTCCTCATCGCCCGTGCGGTCGCCGACCGGCAGATGCGCGAACACTTCGCCCTTCCGACCGTTCGCACGCGCGGTGGTCCGCGCCATCGGCATGTGGCAGATCGAGCACTCGTCCTCGATGTCCGCGGCCGCCGTGGGATGATCGATGCTCTCGCGCCGCACGCCCGCCTGCCAGTACGGATCGCGGGCCGAATTGGCCATGATCGACGCACGCCAGCTGGCGCCGATCGACACGTCCTCGCCAGAGGGAGTGACCAGGCTGTTGTGGCAGGACATGCAGTTCGCGCCCGTCTTGAACAGCACTTTGGGATCCGCGTGCATGGCAATCACTGAGGTCTGGTCCGCCGATCCGGCCGGGCCGACGGACTGCCGCGACGGCGGCGCGGCCGGTCGTGGCGGGGCCGGCACCTGGGCGGCCTGCGTGTCGACGAGGCCGAGCGTGATGACGGCCGTCGCAATCGGGACCAAAAGCAGCGACGGCCGCAGCCGCATCAGTGCGCCCTCCACATCGAAAAGAGTGGGCCGTCGAACCAGTCCCACAGGAAGTACACGCGGAAGGTGTTGCCGCGCGTCTCGCGTTCGTTCACCGGCATCTGGTAGCCGACACTGAGCAGCACGTGCTGGAACGTGCTGAGGCTGACCTGCATCTGCGGGGCGACGTCCCATTCGGTGACGGCGCCTTCCTCGAGATCCTTCGCCGCGAGGAACTCGACCATTGGCGTCCAGATCCGACCCCACCCGTCCTGCTTGAACGTCTTGCCGACCGCCGTTCGCGAGTAGAAGGCGTTCGGCGCGATGTCGTGATCGGTGGGCCGCTCGAAGCCAACATGCAGCTGCACGAAGCTGTCGCGGGGCAGCGCCTGGTCGAACATGGCGAACGTCTCGAGAATCGGCACGCCACCGCCCAGTCCCTCGGTTTCCTTGCCAGTCGGGAAGGTGACTTCACCGCCTGCGGCGGCAATCGTGCCGTTCCGGTTGTTGTCGTAGAACGCGTACTTGAAGGCGGCGTTGATGTCACCGAGTCCGCGGCTCCAGTGCCCGGCCTCGCCCTGCTGGAACAGCATCGGCACGCCGAGCTCGTACTGGCCGTGCTTCCCGACCCGGTGCTCGTAATCGACGCGGTTCTCGACCGAGCGCGCGTGGCCCGATGCCGCGTTCATCGTGAAGACGACCTCGTTTTCGGGAAAGGCTTTCTCCGTGGAAAACGCGCGCGGAAAATTGAGATTGCCTCTCGGCCAGCCGGGCTCGACACACAGCGAGTGCACGTATTGCACGACGCGATCGATCTCCTCGTCCGTCAGCAGATCGCCGAATGCCGGCATGATGTGGCTTTCCGCCCGGACGCGGCCGCCCAGGTGCACGACGGCGAGCCAGATGTAGTCGTTCTCCGCCGATCCCGCCGCGCAGTCGCTGAAGTCCGGAAACGTGGCGGGCGGCTCGAAGCCAAGGACCGACTGCGGCTGACCCTTGCCGTCGGGTCCATGACAACCCATGCACCCGGCCCGATAGATCTCTTGTCCGGTGCGCGGACGTTCGGCGGGCGGCGTCTGCGCGCGCGCCGGCCATGGCCAGCCGAAAATGAGAATCAGAGCGGCCGGACAGAGGAACCGCAGAGCATGCATGGGGTGTAAGAGCGAGAAGGCGGACGTGCGATGAAAGCGATGGTAACGGAAAGCGGAAATGCCTGACAAGGAACCCGGCAACGATCAGAATGAGATTCAGTATCACCTTGTCGTCATCCCGTCCATGAACCGCGGATGACAGTCGTGCGCGCCGGCGCTACGCGCGCACGAAATCGATGAATCCGCGTTCGACATCCACGTGCGACAGGCGCACGCGCACGCGGTCGCCGACGTCGAGACCCCGTTCGCCGGTGACGACCTTGCCCTCGATCGGCGGCGAAAGCACGCGGACGAACGTGCCCTTCGGCGTCGCACCGGTCACCGTTGCATCGAACGACTGGCCCACGCGTGAGGCGACGACGAGGGCGGCGGCGGACTTTCTCAACTGCCGCTCGACCTTGTTCGCGGCGTCCTCCTGTGCCGTGCAGTGCGCAGCGAGCCGTTCGAGCTCCTCGTTCGTGTACGGCGCGGCGCGCCCCGCGAGCGCTGCCTTGATGAGCCGCTGCGTCAGGAGATCCGGATACCGCCGGTTCGGCGCCGTCGAGTGCGTATAGTCTTTCACCGCCAGGCCGAAATGGCCCGGCGCGTCGCCGCCCGGACGATCGACGACGTACTCCCCCGACCCGAGCAGCTTGATGACGGTGTGCGAGAGGTCAGGAAACGTCTCCGGGTCGGCGGCCTTGCGGCGTCCGAGGTACTCGTTGAGCGCGCGCGAATCCGGCGCCGCCGGCAGACGATCGCCGGTCGTCGCGGCCAGTGCAACGATCCGGTCCCATCGCTCGGGAGTGCGCACCACTCGACGGATCGACGCGAAGCCGTGGGCGTCGAGGAAGCGGGCGGTCACACCGTTGGCCGCGATCATCAGATTCTCGATGAGCGTCTTGGCCCGATTCGGCAGCTCGGGGCGGAGGCCGCTCAGCCGGTCGCCGTCGAACTCCGAACGCAGTTCGGCGGATGTGAACTCCAGCGCCCCCTGCTCGTGCCGTCGCCGATTGAGCGCCTGGGCGACCGCGTCCTGCGTCTTCAACTGGGCGTCCATGCCGGTCACCGCGCCCGCGGCGGGCGGCAGCGGGCCTT